>Ga0157363_1002433_pt1 | contig 16389 bp, 10 predicted proteins | sample AttsexASBM1_FD_111477 | JGI IMG/M metagenome (GOLD analysis project Ga0157363, IMG submission 111477) | Fungus gardens microbial communities from leaf cutter ant in Ribeirão Preto, State of São Paulo, Brazil - Atta sexdens ASBM1 | ecosystem: Host-associated > Fungi > Mycelium > Unclassified ... | reverse complement strand
TTGGAAGAACAAATGAATAATTATGATATTTTTATTGAAGTAATGACAATAATTTGGTTAATGTTTGTAATTTCAATAAAATTTTTTTTTATTACTATTGATCATTAAGGAGGTTCTCCAGTTTAAAAGAGTGAAATCACAGGATTTTTTATCTTATCTAATACGAGGATACAAAGTGCTATTGCCATTTTTTTAAAAATAAATAATGGATAAAATTTAAGCAGTAAAATATATAATATAATTTGTTATTAAAAAATATTTTCATTACAATAAAAATGAATATGTTGAAAATATTGAAGAGAGAAAAAGTGTTTTTAGCAATTATTTAAATTTAATTTAAATATTGATAATTTTAGAAACGTTGTAACATTATATTTAAACAATTCATGAACATTTCATAAGCTTATATGAAAATGGTGAAATTTTATTTTTTTAATTCCAAAATGCTCTTTAAATTGCATTATTTTATATTCATGTAACTGTTTAAATTTTTTATATTTTGTTTACAATTAAATTATTTAGAATTTTTTTTTTATAAGAATTTAAATTATTTTCGAAAATTATTTAAAGAAAAATTACGGTAAAAAAATTTAAAACAGTTTAGGAATGCTTATATATTAATTGAAATTAAAATTGATAAAAATATTGAAATCGAATCAAGAAAGTAGTTTTAAGTTTAAGAATTTCAACAATTAAAATTTATATTTATATTTATAAAATATTTTATATAACTATGATATACGAAGCTTTTTCCAGTTTTATGTACTAAAAATTATTATTAATATCAATTAATAATTTTTGCGGAGACTACCTTCATTTAACGTAAAGAGAAGCGAATAGAATGAAAACATCTTGGAACACAAAATGTCGAACTTGCGACACGTAGGCGAAAACCGTGGCGAGTTCCGAAATTGCCAGCTATTTATCCCCCAAGCTAAAGTTTCCCTCGTACTCAATGATCGTAGTGTTTTCGCGTGCACAATGAGAAGTCGTAGTCGTTAACTCGGCCGGTGCACTCATTTCGCGGCGCTAGGTGTGGGTGAGTGCGTGTGTGGGCCGTGAGCTTGCACTCGTGCGGGTTGATCGTGGGAGGGACGTCGAGGACCAAAAGGGTTGGTCTGTCGTCATTCTAGTATGGTTACAGCGGGCGCGGAGCTTGACAGAAGTTGTAAACTTTATGGTAAACCGTGGCAGGGCGACGCCGGCCACGGCCGGTAAATGGGGAAGGTGCCGCGCCGTGCAGCACCGTGTGCTTAATCCAATCCGGAGTTTGTTCTTTCGACGATCGACGTAATCACCGGCCGCACGTAGTTTCCAACCTGGTCTGGCCTTCTCGTGCATCGTTTCCCTCCGCCCCCATTCCTCTCCTCAACCGACCGACCGACCGACCGACCTAACACTTCGCTCTAAGGTTCCACCTCCGGCGTATGTACCTCGTTTACGAGTGTTTGTCGATGTTCTAGCTCTAGAATCATCGAGGTGGTAATGGTTCGCGCCCATAAAGCCTTCGGAAAATATCAATGACTCTAGAACTTTGATAGTATTAGAAACTGTATCCATTTCGGAATTTGAAGAAAATGAAGAAAAGTCTTGCAGTAGAAATATTTTCAAAAAAGCTAATTGACAAATGTGACGACTGAAATTTGAAATATTAATTTTTCTCATATTTGAGGATTGTGCTTATTTTTTTTATCCACAATTAGCATTGATTTAGTTCACATTTAATTTAAGATCTTTTTTAATTTGAGTATTTTGAATATTTGTATGAGAAGATGCTTAATTACTAAGAGAGCGATTGGGTAATCCTTAATACACACACCTATGGAATTATCGGATATCAAATGCCATACGATACTTTAAATGATTAAATATGAAGTGATCTATTTATGTCTAATGTGAGACTGATAAACACTTATTTGTTTCATACTTAAGCTTTTTCATTTTTCTATTAATATATGTTAAATATGTCATCTATACTTTACAATTTCATCTATATTTAATTAACGACAATTAATATTATCACATTCTTTAGTCTCTTCTTTCTTTTAGATTTTTAAATATCGAAAGAGATGTACAATAGTTAAAATGTAATGTTTTACCGAAGCCGATTCATAAAGATTCGAGTTGAATTACACATCTGATATAGTTCCAGAGATTCTTCGTAGAACTCTACAGGGAATCTATTTAGCTATAGCGACAAGCTACCTTCGTTCAGGGTGTTTCGCCCGGGACGCGATTAATTATGGGGCTCCTTTTGGGGCTGCGAACCTCGAGGCTTTGAGCTCAGTCGAGAGCGCGGCGCGTGGGATGGGAAGTATAAGATACGCTCAGAACCAACGTAGACACCCGGCTTAGCTTCCTCGAGTATTAGATCAATAATTCTAACCTCAAACTGGCTCGGTCACGGACGTCGAACGCTCGGATGTAACTCGATATTCCTTCGTCCTGAATATTACTTTATGTTGTATTTGTTATTTCTAAATTTAATATATAATAATTCGCTTCACTAAAACTGAATGTATCATTCTTTAATCGTCATGTAATACATCCGGATGCCGAAAGAAAAATATATAATCGAAATCCGGAAATAGAGAGGGGAAAGAATACGATTTTTATGACGTATGAAAAGTAAATAATAAAACTTGTACAAATGTATATACGAATAATTGACTTACCATGTTTAGTAGGAAATGACGAGAGAAATATATGTTTCGTTGATGAAATTCTTCAATTAGCATGTATAGAGTACTGCAGCCCAATTGGAGAAGTCACTAAGTTGTGTGAATGATCGTTCCTGGATGATAAACTGCATGATAATGATGAATTTAATGCGCGCGACGGGTCCCTCCAACTCCTTCGAACGTCAGAAAGATGTTTTACGATCTGTAGGGATGCCGCACCATAATTTGAACGATCGTAAATTTCGAGAAGTTGTTCGCCGAGAAAAACTATTTTACGAGCAGGGATGCTGCGTGGACCGCAGCATCCCCGATACTGACCGACAGACCCAGATTTTCGTCTCTTGAAATACGCGGAACCAGCTCGCGGGTTACCGCACACGTCCATTTGCGATGCAAAATTTCGGTCTTTAGATTTCAAGAACCTGCCACCCCTCTTTACGGGATCCAGTTTCTTCTCCGCCGAGAGCACATGCAGGAGATCACCATTGGTCCAGACTTACCGTGAGAACGTGCAGTAGTCAAGTAGAGAGATGATGAGAAGGAGCAATGGAACAGGTTTTCTTCTCGTTCAATATCGGAAAACGACGTAATTTATTCACTTACGTGACACGTGTTTTACGAAACCTCTCTGGAGAGATAACGTGTGATGGATTTCTTTGTGTTTAATTTTTTATATAAAATAAAATTTAAAATTAGTTTAATATATGATTAGCTCGTTATTTAAAATAGTAAGCTTTTTATTACTTATATGATTATATGATAATGTGATTTCGTAATTACGTACAATTTATATAATGCATTTTTTAAAGATTTATTGTAAAGATTGATTTATTATTAAGACTGAATTTCGTTTATTTGAATACGACAATGCAAATATCATTATTGCTCAAATTATTTATATGCATTATCATCAACCTAGTTCGACCAGTTTTATCCCCTGGACCTGATTTTTGAGGGATACGTTCTTACGCATGATATTCACGCATCTCGTGAGATGACCAGCGGTCATCAGTATCGTGAGAAAGCCTCGCGGTCTTGAGAGCGGTTGTCAGCTAAACAGGTTTCGAAAATTTGGTCCAGGTCTAGATTACGTTTTCTCTCATCCATCTTGTTTCACTTTACTAAATTGAATACAGTTTCGAATTTTACAATAATACAGCTGTATATATTATTGCTACAACGTTTAAAAATAAGTAAATGCGAATTAAAAATTAGAAAGAACAGTAATATTATTTTAATCTCCTTTTCTGTTTTTCATGCCATTTCATAATAATTGCGACGAGATGTTTGACAAAATCAGGATACATATTTTCTATAGTTTATAAAATATTTAATTCTAAAGCAACAAAGTGAAAGAGGTTGTTAATAAAGGTCGAATGGTCGCGCTATATCCCTATTAAATTTTCATCTCGTTTCTTCTCTTCTCCATGTTATGATTTCTGGAGGATTATACGGATCTATCGTTTGCAAAATCGTATTACTACACATCGGTGTTTAAGCAACTAAAGGCTCAAGCAGACAGTTTAGGGACGTAATGTACGTATCATTAATCGAGCGTCAAATAACTTGGCGCGAAATGGAGTTTACCCTCAACGCCGGAATTTTCCGTAAAATGAAATCCCGTATCGTCTCGGTGGAAGTGGCAGTTATTTCATGCGTGCAATTAAACCCAATGCCTACACGTACCGTTACGATGCAAATGTGTACTTAGCATTATGCAGCAATTTGAGATTTCTTTTTGTTTTTCTCCGTATCATTAAATCGACTTTGTTAGTACGGCATTAGTTTAATAACGATGACTCAGATGATACAGGTTGTATTGATGTTAATATCAATATATCATGCAATATATGTATTTATTGCACCCGATGGAAACTTATTCCACGGTTACGGGGTTCTGGTAACTTCAATTACGATCGGGTATAAATTCCATTTCTAGTCAATAGTAGTCACGAGACTCCAGCCATATTTGCGTGGTTTGCGAACGGCGATTACGGAGACCGCTGATTTTCCATGAATTTCGCGCCATGTGCGGAGGAGGCATGAAGACATTTAACTATAACTCCGTACGTTGAAAGGCATCACGCCATTCAAATCAACATCAGTATGATTAATAGCGTTAATCTTGAGTATATAAATATGTATCATATGAGTATAAATGAGTATATAAATATATTAGCTTAGCATTTACTTTCTATGGAAGTGTTTCAGTCTGTTATGTAGATATATTTAGATATTAAATACATGTAGATGTAACTTCCATGCAATTTTAAAAACAAAAAAATATTATTTTGTTTGCACTCAGAGCACATACTACACGATTTTTTAAATATAAACTAGAATCTTGATATGTTAAAGAAAAGTTATAAGCATCTAATTAACCATTATTATGTTATGAATCAATGAAGATTTATACTCGCGTTTTCTTTTAAATGCCTATAAAATAGTATAAATATACAGTAACAATTTGCAGTTCCTTTTTCACTTTCCAATATTGAACCAGTTCGAAATACTGTGCATGGTCTTTGTGACTCCTGTGACCATGTGACTGTATCCCGCAGAGTCAATCGCCTTCTTCCTCTCTCACCCGCCCAGGGGAGAACCGCGTGGTGGATAGCGACGATTGCAAGTCGGCAATTTAATACGAACGCGATAGTGTACGAAGGAGAGGACTCGAATGAAACTCCGAATGAGGGTGGCAGAGGAAAGAGGGGAAGGTCGACCGGTGGGAACGACTGAGAGAGAAGATCGGAGTGGAAAACAGGGACGGAGGGGTGGTTGCCGGTAGTGGAGGCCGTGGTGTTTGGAGGTTAGACCGCAGTTACAATATCGCTTGATTAGAAATGTACATAGCGTATATGCGCGCGGGCCGCATATCCAGATGGTGGGTGGGCGGGTTGGGTTGGGTCGATGCCTGGGCAACTCCATAGTTTAATGCACGGACCGTGGAACTTGCAATAAGGAAGGGTGAACGGCGGACAGGGGGTGGCCGCGGGGCTTCGTAGAGAAGGAGGAGGAAGAGAAGGAGGAGGAAGGAGGTCGTGGGTGGCTCAGTGAGGGAGGACTTGGGGGGGTTTCGCGGGCCAAGGAGGGATAGTGCGGTGCAGAGTCTTCATGCATACTCGCACACATCTACGCAAACGATAGTTTCAGTCTGTGGCATAACGCGATCGCGCTACTTGCTCGAGGGTAGCCGTGGAGCTCTCCAGAGGCGAAATGCCTGCGTTGGTCTCGTATACCTTCGCATACCTTTGCATTTGAACTTACTCGCGACGCCAATCGGATCGCCGCCACCACCGCCGACATTCAGCTACCGATAACTCGAGATGCCCATTTGCGAGATCTCTAGACACATCTGGAACAATATGCGTTATTGTCTTGTTTTAGGATAATATTCAGAGATAATTCACATTATGCTCATCGTAGATTTTTTTCTATAACTATATTTCTTTCAAAGAATCAACCACTATTATTAGATCAATTACTGTTTGAATTTTAAGTTAAGGCTTTCTTCATCAAATCGATAAAATAAGTAGCAAAAAAATTCTAAAAATATATGGAATATTATTAACTTTTGTTCAATGACTGAAACTTAAGATAAACAATTTAATTATTATACTTTATAAAAAAAAAGTATGTAAAAGTTGCACTAAAATTAACTTTTTCAAATATATTGATATTATAGAATAAACTTATAAATATATAACATTTTAATATTTAAGTTTTTATTATTGTAGATTGTAGCATAAAAAAGAAGATATTTTTATCGGAGGCTATTTTCCTAGAAAGAGTGCGAGAAATTTGAGACTCTAGCACCTGTTATCTCCGTATAAAGCAAGTAAGATGAGTTTTTACGAAGGTCATCTTTAAAAAGGGAGATATGCGCAGCTCGAGCTCTACTATACTAATAATGAACGCGACGATCCATATTCTCACGGCGCATTTAGCGCTAAATGTGGTCATATAATTTTTATCTCACATTGACACTGAACGTGAATGATAAATAGATAATACCGGGAATTGAACGATCACATTTTGTATTAAATGACTACAATATATTCTTTCGTGCGAATGAAGATGAATAGGCGAATCGTAATTACTTCAAAAGGTCTTCAATAGTTATACTATTTTTTTACTGTGACTGTTGTTAAATTTAAAGCTGCTGCCGTTTTATTATAATTAGCGTTCACTTCGCGATTTCGTCGACAGGGGAATGAGGTCGAGATAAATATGATTTTGCAAACTGCATACACTAGCGGCAAAGGCACCTTGCATGTCCATCCATGCGGCATCAAGATAGTTCTGTATTAAAGCTATACCTGGTTTCTGGTTTCTGGTTTCTGGATCGGCTACGCCTAGATTCGACCGTTGCCGCTACCGACGGAGTGCTCGTCCTCGAGGAATATTCAGCCATTCTCCCATTTCCAGCATCGCCTTTCCCGTTTCTCTGCGGCCGCGCTCCCCTTTCCCGTTTCCCTCCTCTTATCCTCCTTTGCCATCTCCTCGATTCGACCAAAGTTTAGAGAGCTCGCGCTTGAGAGGAACGCCGAACGTCACTGCAATATCGCGTAGTGTTTCCGAAGAAGATGGCGGTCGCAACGTTGAACATGATTGCCAAACTCGAAATAGCTCGTTCGTGCTTCGCTGCTCTTCAAATCAATACGAAAAGCGGATGGCAGGTTGAATATAGATTTCTATTCCTCGGTTAGTTTCTCATACATCTGTAAACTTCTTTTAGTTTCAGAATATTTCCTCTATTGTTTGACGGCAAAGCCGTCATATTTTTGGAAATAACTGATTACTATGTCTTATTGTTAATATTAATGTGATTTCAACAAATAGTATGCATCTTAAATTCGTATGCGTTCCCTTTTTATTGATGTACAAACATGATATATTTTATCATTAATTTTTAATTGATATTGAAATTATTCGCAAATCTTTAAATATATTTAAAAATCTTGAAACGAAAATTAGCAATTCTTCAGTATGGAGTTATTTAGTAAATGTAACAGACAAGTTTGAAAGACCAATAATGCAAAAAGCCTATATCTGCGACAGTGCCGAGCGAGTAGAAGTGCAAGACAAACGATGTTGTTTCCACGGGGGATACCGAAAACAGCGGGCTGGGCCGGTTCCTAGCAGTTAATTAGCTGAATAATGCAGCGTTAATCTAGTCAAAATTGCATACATCTAGACCACGCATGTAGTTTCGTTCTGGTAAACTCACGAGTGTGGTTGTTCTCGCGTGAGCGTGCACGGAGCAGGATTCACTTTTGGTTGAACGCGAAGGGCATCCCTCGTCCTGTTACATATTTCAGATGCACCATTTGAGCGATAATTCTTTGTAGCCACGTGCCAATTGAATATTGATAGCGCAAACTGGTTGCACTAGAACAATTAAATTCATTTCCGTCGTGAAATATATATTAGAATTTGAACAGTTAAATACCGAGTATGATTAGACTCGCATTAAGTAAGTTTGCGGTAGAAATAAACTTAGCACAAAGGGTAAACCTTAAGGCTTACCTTGAGTTATTCATGTACGTAAAGAAATGACAAAGGTCGTACAACAGTGATCTCGAGTAAAGGTCAATATATATTTTACATCACAAAAGCAATCTTAAACAGAAAATAGCGATGTGGCGCACATTATGTTGGAACTACGTTCAATTCAACGTTCTCAATTAAGTTATCAATTTAATTATTATTTTTTTCAATATAATTTATATATCGAAAAAAAAATAATTAAGCTATAATATTCCAATGTAAAATTTTTTAATATTATTTAAATAAAGAAACATATTAATAATATTAACATATCGGTGAAGCACTGAGAAAAATACGGAGAAGATTTTTATTATAAAATAAACTCTAATATTTTATTAGTACAAACAAGTAAACAAATAACATTCTTTGATGAATTATTCACTGAGATACATCTGTGTAGGCGAAGCTTTTCTACTAGCAATATTCTTTATTCTTGCTGACGCAGTAAAGTCAAAAGATCGAGTCGCTGAAACGAAGGTAAAATGTTGAGTATGCACACATACGTGTCCGCGTGCGAAGCACGCAATCTCGTGCAAGTCGACGCGATAGCTTGGAAAACGAGGAGAGAGGAGAGAGAGAGAGAGAGAGAGAGAGAGAGAGACAGTTCTCTTTCTCTTTCTCACCCCTCTCGCTCTTCTTCCCGTATAATCGAAAGTAATTATATTAATTGCATTGCGTATCCCCGGGACCACTGCGAGAGGTATTGGCCCGTCGGTTAATTCCACGCAAGTACACGCATGCAATGCGTTGTTTACGCAGCTTCGCGCGTGAGTGCTAGATCAGGGGGAGACAGCGGAGAATAGCCAAGTTGCGCAATTAAACGTTAACGAATTAACGTCTCTCTGCGAGAGACGTCGCGTTGACTTCACGAGCGTCGAGCGTTGTTAAATAAATGTCCGCGGTTTGGCTCCTGTAATTAGAAAGTGCGATCAACGTGCGGCGTAGCTCCGTCCCCGACGTTTTCGTCTAGAGGAATTAATTGAGATACACGATTTATTCTATCGAGAATTACTTTTCACCTCGGTACTCTCCTACATCCTTTTCTACTTATCGTTCCATGTTTCTTATATCTATCTTCTTTCATTTTATTCTTGTCCATAAGATGTTCAAACGTGATCACATTGATAATCGGCACGATTTATATAAAATGCGTATTTACGGCGATAAAATCGAATCAAAGTAAAACGCTAGAAATATATATTGTAGCATTATATAATACAAATAACGATACATTATAATATGTCGATAATCTCGCACAGTATTGGGATTCTCACATTGGAGAATCCGCGGTTTATCGAAGGGAAGCAAAAGCCTCCCCAAGGTCTCAATGCCCACCACGCAGACAACGCCCGTTATTTCCTTATAATTACTCCATTTCCTCTCGCGCGTATAGTTACGCCAAAGCCTGTATGACTAAATCGATGGGAGAAAACGGCAGATATTGGAGAGCGATTCACGGTCGGAACCAAACGGTGGAGACAGCGAAACGCGGCGGCAGCTTGTCCGAAGATATCGAGGAAATGAACGGGAATGGTTGTCGGGCAAAATCGTACCGCGATAATTACCTATTAACTCCATTGTACCTGGCATGAAGAATCACGTTCATCTTCGAGATGGCTAAATGCCAAAGTGCTTTCTTGGTTTTTTATAATTTGGATTATGGGAAAGAGTTATAGATAATCTGTCATAATCGATAATCATGTCATATGACGATATAAGTTACTCGATCGAATGAACAAGCGAGTTATTATTAAGCATTCCTTACGAGAAATAGATATCTATTTATCGCAGTTTCTGTTTGTAAATAAAATAGAATACGATTTCAACTCCGAGGAAAATATGGCGAAATATTTCCTGTTATGCTTTTCATTACTAACGATAATTAAAAAATTTATAAAAATACATGCTTCAATGATTGATGTGGGAAACAAGTATTTAGCGGTCAAACTGACCAGTTTGGCCGTTCGAGCGTAAATAATTTATACCTTACTAGACACAGATTAAACATAGAAGCCTTTGAGAGCCGTCCCGACGACGGCTTCACATTAATCAACGAGCATTAATCAATAGACAAGACGCTAATCAGGAACGTCCGGCAAGTAGGTCGATCGGAGGTTTGCCCGAAACCTTTCGATCTTGCTTGCCGCAGAGTTGGAGATTCCACGTCGTGCGATGAATGCATGCCTACGTGGCCGCATGTGTGCGCACACAGCCGTTTGCAGCGGACTGTGCAGCAACAGGGTTACCCACGGGTTCGGCTGATGCTTTCGTCTTTCGAGATAGAGAGACGTTTCTGTGAAGACTGGAAAGCCGCGATCCCCGGTGCAGACCGGCCGAGATGCCTGGGGGTTGATTGATTAGAGGATACGGCGTAGGAGAGAAACCGGGAGAGTTCCGGGGTGCGGGTTAGTTCGGCAGGGGGCTTCCTGGGTTATTTGGAGTCGGGGGCGAGGGGTGGTTGGCGCAGAGCGACGGCGGCGGTGGCGGTAAAGGCGGCGGTGAAGGCGGCGGTGAAGGCGGCGGTGGGTGTGGGGAACGGTGTTGGATTCGAGGTAGAAGCAAGGTAAAGGGCGGTGGCGAGGGGCGGTCGGGCGAAGAAGGGTGGCGGCCCGTCCGGTGTTAGAGAAGGAAAGCTGGAGGCGGTAGTTCGAGGTGCTACAGTTTATAATAGTTGCCGCCGCCCTCGGGCCAACCGACCCTGCCCGCAACTTCCACAGAGTTGCTTAAACCTAACCTTCTCTCACGGGTACATGGAACGATCAAGTGTGGTCCACGGCTCGACCGAAAGAATGTAGGTTACTCGGTCCCGGTCGACCGCCAATGTTGTACCATTTTTACGTCGTCATGACTCTCGCCCGCTCGTATCCGTAGCCTCAAAAGAGACTCGCAGGAATGCACAACGGAGGAAGAAAGAGCACGAATGACGGTTTAGGGTCGCCAATAGTATATCCGCCGAGCGACAGCGCGCGTGTGCCGTAGATTAGTTTGTAGTTCGTCGTTAAAGAAAAAACCGAGTTATTAGTTGCGGCTCAGGAGGGTCAGGGAGCTGGCGGGAAGATGAGGAGGTCAGGCGGTACTCGCGCAATTTAGCGCGAGCTTATCAGATCCGCTGTACTTCCGCCGCAATTTATGCTACTTACTTAGGCGACGTATACTATCTTCTGCTATTTATAAGAACGATGATTAATGATTGATAACCTGCGTCGGTAGATTCAATGCAAATTATATTTTGGATTATATGCTTATGGAATTCTTGATGTTTCTATCTGTTAAAAATTTTACATATATGAAATCTTTTAAATTTCTTTTTCGATCTTTCGTCTTCAATAAGATTCTTTGAGCAATTTGAGTTTTTTTTAACTGAGATAGAGAGGCAATGAATTAATATGACTACAGCAATGCTTCAGGTATGGATTCTCTCCTTTTCGATTTGTGAATTAATTTGAAAGAAAGAAGCAGTTTCTATGTGTTCATGTGCAAGTATATGCATACCTATACGGCGCACGATTTCTCGGTCTCGCGACAGCGGCCTCCGTTATAATTCTCCGTTATCTATGGAAATTCTAAACCATACTAAACAACAATATATATCCCAAAACTATGTAATTCCTCGTGCTTGCGCGTACACGGTATGCAATATGTGGTAGCGAGGGTTGCAAACTGGTCGCAGTACTAATTTGTTTTGTGCTGCCTTTTTGATAATTTATGATCTCTCAAATAAAATGCATTATCCATTAATTTCGAATGCGTCAGAAAACAATAATACTAGATACAAGAATAATATATTTAAAGATAAAAAATTTTTTTAAAATAACAAATGTATGTAAATAATTAAAAATATCAGAAACAAAGTAAGTAATTTTCTGAAATTATTAGCATAGAAAAATAGTAAGGTTTTAGACTTACAATTTTATTAAATTATGCAATATACTTATAAACTTGTCGCTAAAACGATAATTGAGAAATATTTCTTCTGATTTTACAAATATTGTATCCGCTAAAGTTCATCATAATTTACTTTAAATTTGCTCACTTTGGAATAAATGAAGTTTCAGTGCCATCTTCAGTGCGAGAACGTCTGTTACCAGTATAGCGACGAAAGAAGGAGATGTAATGTAAGTCTTGACTTTCGACTAAGAGTTGACATCCGTCGAAGTCATCCATACCTTAGGACAGCATGTAATCATACCAGTCCGCTATTACTTCCTATAACGCTATCTATGCCAGGAAACGCCATTGCTCGCTCGTTCCTACGTGGTCCAGGGACGCCGAGGATGATGAGATCTGCAGGCTTGCATCCTGATGAGACTATTAGGATGGCTTGATAAGTCCATAATATTCTGGTCGATGCTGGGCAACGCCGTCGACTCCACCCGGTGTCCTCGCCAAACCGCTACCTCCTCCTCTCTTCCTCTTCCATCTCTCGCTCGGCACCCAACTCCATTCCCTTCCGTCGTCGCCAACCCTTTTACGTGCACGTACGATGCCCGGCTTCGGTCGTAGTGACGACAAGATAGGTGACGCTTCCAATTTCCATCGACTTTGTTAACCTCGTACTGTGATCATTTCTCAGTTCGCAACTGGAGGCAACTTTGTTGAAACAATGGATTTCCTAGAAAATGAGACATTTATCTATGAATCATCTAAAATATAAAATTCATCCTCTAATATCAATGGATTTTTTTTCGTCCCTATAATATATTGTTTTAAATAATCGAGTTTTACTATTCTTTCAATATCGCATGAAATATGGAAATCTATTATATATTGCTTCTTACAATTTTTTTTTAATCGTACATTATTTTTAAAATATTCTAATATTCTAATTTCTGTTTTTTTTTAAATACTTTTATAATTAAATAAATTTCGAATAATGAAGAATGTGATAAATAATACTATATTGTTTAATCTGTTTATTTTAATATGATTTATATTTTGCATATACTCTTTTTGCAAGTTTAAAAGATAATTTTTAATGTATTTTTTGTAACATCAGGATATCTAGAAAACATTCTTTAGAAGTTTTAAATGAAGAATCTTGTTCATGCTTACCTCTTGCGGACGAACGGTCGATGTTGCGCCCTCGAAGCGGCTGAAATTAACTTTGAGCATTACAGATGTCGAGGCGCGCCGCGGCGAGAAGCTAACACCTTGTTAGCCTGACAAATTCGGTCCATCTCTCCTTCCTATCGTCCCTCACGACACTCGTCGTTTCCACCCATACTTTCTATCCTCGCGACAATATCCCAGCCAGCTTTTACTAGAAATTGAGGAAACTTGGCTCTTAACCCTTTAAATGGATATACGTAAATTTGTGATCCATCATGAGAAGTATGATATGTTGCATATACAAAAGAAATGTAAGGAAAATTCTATTTTTTACTTCTTGAATAATCATCTGAGTCATGTTATTTATTAAAAAATATAAACTAATTTTTGTAAATTGAACAACCGCCAGTTTTTCAGTGAAAAACATGACATTTGATATATAATATTTTAAAATTTATTGTAAAATTTGTATGGATTTGACAAAATGGATGATATGTTTTGTAATAGCGTCGCTCGTATTCGTAATAGCGTCGCTTGTGGCACGTATTTTGCGAGCCGGCTGATAATCGACTTCTTACGCTACATGCCAAAGCTACCCTCCGTCTTCATCGGTCTTCCGAAATTGGCGCGAATGGAATCCCGAGCAGCTGCGGGAGTTCTCGTCGTACGTGCGGAGAGTGTCGAGCGTCGTAGGATGTCGTCGCTTAATCGGGTCGTACCCTCTGCGATCCGGGACTGCCATCACTGTTAGCCCTTTCTGGATCTCCGCGTCATCGCGCAATCCATGACGACTAGAAAGTGATATCGAGGATTTCGAAAACTTCACTCGATATTGGACGATTTCCAGACACTTCCTTTGTACCGTGTTATACGAAATGGGGATGGGTAAAATGGGAGGACTGCGTGGAGGTATGACAATTGTGGCAGCTACGATACCAGCAACGGTCGTGGGGTGAGGATGGCCGAGACACATCGTCGTGTTTGCGTCGAAAGGCAGAAGGGTAATACCATTGCGCGGCCGAGAAGTGCCAATATCCGGTCTAGGCTCGTCGGCGGCATTTAATTGCGTTAGTATTTCATCGCGAGAGTCCGCGCCGAGGAGACTTTTCAATTGGGGTCGTAGTCGGTGGAGCAGCCGGTTTAAACCTCTGGTAGAATCAGACATGTATATAGAGATAGTTAGAGACGGCTGAAAACTATTCCTTATCGAAACTTGCATGAAGAAAAAATTTACTATTTTTAGTTTGCAATATATTAAATACAAACATCTATGATATTTAATAACACAGATTTAAAAAAATTTCGCCAATTTATAATTAATTATAAGAAAAGTTGTAAATAATTACAAAATTATTGTTTATCTAAAAATGACAATATCGAAAAGAAAAATTGAGTGAATACAACAATAGAAGACATATATGACGTATAAATATGCAGAAAATTATTAGATATTAATTATAAACTGTCGTAATTTTATTACTAATTCATTTATTACTAATTCATATTTCTTTTTTCAGATATCAACAAATAACATAATGCCGATTAAAAAATTTTTTTAATGCAAAGGTAAGATAATTTGAGAAATAGATAAGCAATTATATAATAATAAATTGTAATAAAGAGAATAAGCGTTAATTTTATATTAGTTAGCTTATTCAGCTTATCACTGCGCGAAAATAGATGTATAAGAAACATGCAAAAAATTAATATATATATATTACTCAATATGTATTAGAGATTTTTATTGGTACATAAGTATTTATTTGTATTACATTAAAATAAGCTAAATTAATTTGAATGATTCAGGATAATATATTTATATAGTCATTAATTTATGATATAAGTTAAAGTTTATAGATTTGGATCAAGTTTTATATATAATTACTATTAATACTTTAATTACATGTGATTATATTAAAGAGATCGTCGCTCCCTTAATGCACATCCCTAAATTGAATGGAAAATAAAGATATCCTCTTTCTAATCGATCGCGTTTCACCTGCATTTATTCCATCCGGCTGACTTGGTACTTTGCGACGCATCGGAAGAGATTCAAGGGTGAGGAACATCAGCCGACGGTGGTTAGTATCCGGGTAAAATGATGTGAAAGCTTATGAAATGGCGGTCTAGTCCAGTGCGATATCAGCGTATAGTGTGTTTCCACCTAGCACCCAGAGATAATACGACGGGGTGGTAACAGCCAGAGGTTTATCTTTGTAGGACCATAAAACTAACTCGTACGCTTGATGATGAGCGCTCCTCTGATACTAGTCTACAGCTCGTTCTAAAACACGTCTCAAATTTTAATCAATTAACAATTATTTTGAGATTTAAAAGATTAATTTTCATTGCACGTGATTTATTTTTGACAAATTCTACGAAATTTGACATGCACGATCACAGTGAGTGATGAATGCTTAATTCTTAAATGACTGAAGAAATGAAACATCTTTTCAAATATATTTGCTTATAATTAGTATAATTTACAATTATTAAAGTTCAAATATATGTATATTGTTACACAATAATGTAGATCTGAAAGATTGTGAGGCTTTGTGTATGTGCAAGAATAATCGCTGTAAAGTCACACAAATTGACATTCGAATTGATATCGTGTGTCTGAGAATGCAAAGTGTATCGTGCACTTTGCCTCGACGGTGAAAGGCACGGTTGTCGAAAACGCGAAGTCGTCGACGGAGAAGTTCGCGACAGCTTGATATTTCGGCGACGCGTGTACGCCGCGATCGTAAATTGTAAAATCTATCAAGACCAACGCGGTCGACATAACTCAGGGGGGTTGCTATCCCGGTGGTATGAAGCATGGCGGCCAGACTCGGCATAAATACCCGGTTGCAGAACACTGCAGGAGCAGAGAGCAAGCCCAGACCCGTTGTGGCGTGGCAACATCATCTATCTCGAATAATTTATTATCGCGTGACTACCGCGTCCTCTCGAAACCCGGACAAGAACGCAACTATAGGAACTACGAACGGGAAACGAGTGTCGTGCATATGCGCCAACCCTCGACCTTCCATCAGCTGGGTTTCGAGATTGTGCACCTCGTTGCAGTCATGAAAGATGATCTCTCTTCTTTATTGACAAAAGACCT
>Ga0157363_1002432_pt1 | contig 16389 bp, 5 predicted proteins | sample AttsexASBM1_FD_111477 | JGI IMG/M metagenome (GOLD analysis project Ga0157363, IMG submission 111477) | Fungus gardens microbial communities from leaf cutter ant in Ribeirão Preto, State of São Paulo, Brazil - Atta sexdens ASBM1 | ecosystem: Host-associated > Fungi > Mycelium > Unclassified ... | reverse complement strand
GCCGATTTCTTCAAATTGAAACAGAAAAGCAAAGCTTCCCGCATATACTTTTTTTTTAGCAAAAAACTAGACATGATTACGAAAGAAAAAATGTATGTTGTTGTATGAAATTGCTGATGATGTACACTGGTTAATGTTGACAGATGTCAAAAGAAAAGTGTGTTGTGTGCCCAGGGTAGCTTTGTACGCTCACTAATGCCACCTATGAGCAAACAGCGGATTTAAGCTTATATACAAACGGGTACAGTATCAAATAAATTTATGTAATGTCCTTAAGAAGTTACATGTTACAATATTTCCCTATTATGATCAATATTATATAAAAAAACTAATTTTTTGAAAAAGGGCCTAAGTAACTTTCATTATAATGAATTTCATTATAATGAATTAAAAAAAATTTTTTTTCTATAAAAAAGTTTTTTTCTATAACATTTCCAAAAACGGAAATACAGCAGAAAAAATTCAGATTAATATTTGATGAATTTCTTTAATATTGCTGTATATACACGTTCTTTTGTGGAAAATATTTTTTTTAAGAAATCAATTGCACGATTTTTCTTCAGAATCTTGAAGATAGGCTATCATTAATTCATACAACATTAAACGGATAATTCTTATCATATTAAATAAAATATAATAATTAAAAAAAAACAAATTATATTTAATAGGGCTCTCGAAAATCAAATAATAAAAATTAATGGACAATGAGCATTTATAGCGCGGAGATGTCTCTGCGTTCGAGAATGAGTATACTCCTACTTCCTAGAGAAATGCCGTTACTTCTTTTCGTTGTTTAATCAAGTGAATAAGTAAAAGATACAATAATAAAACAACAATATTAGTTGTATTGATTTTATATAATCTCTCACTTTTACTACTCACTTTCCATTTTTACAGATTACAGTTCGAAGCGCAACACGTTATGTACAATAAGTAGAAAATAAATTATAGATATATTACTAAAAATACTATGCATATGGAAATCAAATATGTAATGACCGTTAAATTTATTCTAAGAGCTGCATCAGAATAAAACATAAACAATTGTAAGACAGCATTATAATGTCAATCTTTAAAAAACAAACCATCAAAAGCTATTATTTTTATTGTTTTATTGTTTTAATTATGTAAATTGAAATTTCGTTAGAATCATTTAGTTTTTTATGAACTTGTCCAAATGGTTAATCATTTGAAGACATGCCTTCTGTAATCTACACCGCAATCTACACTCATACGCAAAAAAAGCGGACCAATTTTTGCACAAATTTTTAATATTTTCAAATAGCAATAACTCAATGAAAAATCATCGTAGCGAGATGTTTAACAAAGCTTAAAATCTCTACTTTCGAAATCGGTAATATATCGGTGATATTTCACAATTTAACTGATCCTATAAAGCTATACGGACACAAATGGATTGATCCGTTAAATGTAAAAATTTTGTACAAATTTTACAAATGTCTATGGCGTGAAATAAAAATTACACAAAAATGCGGTTTATAACAATCGGAAGTGTGAATCTTTACCTTCAATTTGTTTTTATAGACCTCTGTACGATTTTTTTTTATCGAATTATTCAACTTATTCAATTGGAAGAAAAAAGGATCCTTTTTGCTTCGTTGTTTTTTTGCGTATATAAAAATATACATAAGAGTTAATTCTTACTTTTGCAAATTTCTGCAGATTTTCTATAAAGAAATTTAAAAAAATCATTATTTAATGCATCCTCATTTGTGAGTCTTTTTTCATTCCTTTTTTTATAAAATTATATATTTATTATAAAAAAATTAATTGTTTTTATTGAAATAATTATTTAGAAATAAATTTAATAGTAATTTAACTTTAAAAGAATAATTTAATTTGCATATTATTAATTCAAAATATCTATTCAATGACGTATTGATTATTTCATTAATTTAACCGTAGGAAGATAAAGCATCTTTTTTAAATTTTATCGTTAATTATAATTTTATATTTTTTTTTGAGAAAATATTGTTACTCCTAAAATTTTGCATACTAAATTGCATACTAAATTGAGATTATTTTATAAGAAATTTAGTTTTCAATGAAAAAGTTGAAAATTTTTTGATAGCCTATATTCAGATCGGTACCACTGTGCGACATCATCCCTTGGAGCTCATGCTAGATTTTTGCACGAAAGTACGAAAATTGGCACTAGATTTAGCAATGAAACAGCGTGCACGATCTTTGTGTGCACTGAAATTCCTAATGAAACACTAGTTTTCCTAATGAAAAACACTATAAAGTGAAGTCTGAACTCCGACGAAGTCATCAAAGGTCACTGTTTTACAGCACAACAATGTATCTTTATATTCTACACCAATATCTCATGTAAACTATGATACATGCTGTCACATGTTCGTGTCAATTTTTGTGTAATAAATTTGTCGCAATAAAATTTCCAATAGCATTTTTCATTGGCAGAACTAATATACACTGAATGCACACTAGATGCGGACTGTGTATTTCATTAGGGATTTCAGTACATACGAAGATCGTGTGCACTGAAATCCTTAAATAGAGTATATGCTCATAAGAGATTTATTGATGTATTTACAGAAATTCTGTCAAAGATTCACAACGTGTTTTGAAATTCAGGTGTATATGAGGCGTTGCCAGGAATATATGAAGGCATAAATATCATATACTAGGAAATGCAGTCTATTCTATAGAGAATAGTTAATTGTTCCAGATAAAGATTATGGAAATTTTTCCGAAAAGCAGATATTGAAATTTTGTACTACACACATAAAAATTGAAAATGCATTCGGACTGCTAAAAGGCCTTTTTCGACAACTCACTGAAATAGATATGCGTAGTATATTGATAAAATTTCGAAATTTATCATTTATCTTGTTATGCATAATTTATGTATTAACAATGATAATTTCAATTGTCTAATCGAACCAGAATATAATTTGGATAAGCCTTACAACGAAATCAGCAGGAAGCTCTTCTACGTAGATTCGGAGAAATAAAGCGAAATGAACTGTTTAGAGATAATGTTTCCTTGAAATAAATAAATGTAGATATTAATTGTAAAAGATCGTATTTCATAATAAAATATATTAAAATAGAATATATTTTCGTAAATGCTTTATCACTTCAACAATCTTAATAAATGTTTTAATAAATCAAACTCTTTATCAAATAATGAATACAAATATAAATTATTAAAGAACACATTCTTTGCAGTATTACTTAAAAAATGACAACTTCTTACAAATGTAGATAAAATAAAACTATTAGCTGCGCAGATTGCAACAACAGATTAAATTGCAACAACTTTGCACCATTTTTTTTATCCTAATTAATAGATAACATTTTGTAAAAGTTTTTTTGTGTTTTTTGAATGAATATAAAAATATTCATTTAAAGAGATATTTGTCTGTTGGGATTGCGTTCCCACTTTGCTTTTATTTAAATTTAATAGAAATACATATTAAAAAAATTTTTTTAAAAGAAAATGTGCCTTAATGCGATTATTGATAATGAAATAAACTAAAAATTCAATTTAATTTTATAAAAAAAAAAATTATTCGAAATATTCATTTCGAAAGAGAACTTGAGATATTTTTCAATGCAGATTAAAAATGCTGATATTGTCCACTCGTCAAACCGCAAGTGTTTTAATGACCGTGCAAGTAACTTGCACTAGCGGTGCAGTACTATCTTGCACTTCACGAATTCTCAGTGCGCATTCAGTTCGGTCCAATGAAAAACGCTATAAGTCTAATTTCAAGAACTCGACGTTGTTTATGCGAATTACGTGTCTGTAGATACACACAATTTCGTAAGTACAGATTTCAAAGCTTTTATAGCAATTAAATGTTATTACGATATTGACAGCTTTAACGCCATATTGGACTAAGAAATAATAAAGAAGATCCCAATTAAAAAAATTTTTTTTTGTTCTCAATATAAACTCCACCTCACAGACATGTATTAATGTATATACTTTAATTTTGAAAAAGGATTTTCAAACGAAGAATTTATAAACGGAGGAAAAAAGTAATTCCTTGATAGCAAAATGTCAATTTGGAATCAAATTGGCAGCAAATTTGATCAGAATTTGACTACATTATAGCTATCTGTGTCTGCATTTGGTTATGGATTTGTCGATAAAGCCTGCTGACATGCTATGCCAACAGATTGGTGGCAGAAATCGAGCAGAGTTTGTTTGAATCAGGTTCTACTCTCAATTTGTCGTCAGGTTATACAGGACTTTGTTCGGTTTCTGTTTTCTTTAAATGAAAGTGAGTTTCCTACTTCATAGAAATGTTCTGTTTCTCTATCCAAGTCTAGAGAATCTAAATCTCCCATTCTCCTTCTCTCACTCATCTTTCCTGTCTAAAATCCTTAAATATGTTTGTTCTCAATAATTAAATCGGTTTTTCAATAACATAGATATTATCCTTACATTTCAATACGAATTCCGTCAAAAACATACTACCACTGCATTGCTACACTTATTCTTTTGCGCGGTTTTGATAATGGCATGATGCATCTGCAATAATTAGTTTCATTTCTCAAAACTTTTCGATACTATCAACCATGAGCTTCTCCTTGGCAAATTATGTCATTATAGCTTATCTAACTCCGTTTTAACGTTTTTACGTTTCTATCTTTCCAATAAATCTCATTTGTTGTAACATATAATCCATCCTTCTCTCTCCTCTCTTTGATCTGTGGGAGTTTCTCAGGGCTTTATACTCGCTCCCCTTTCCTTTAATATATTTATGGCTGATTTGTCTTCCTTACCTATAATTTCATGCTTACATACATATATGCCGATGACATTGTTATTGTTAATTTATTTAGCTGCTCTAACACTTTCTCTCTTACTAGAATTAACGATCTTGAAATCATAACTAGATGATTTATCTCAAATGGCCTTCATCTAAACCTCTCCAAATTTTCTTCCTTGATGGTCGGCTTCTCTTCTTGCTTAACTCGCCTACACTCTTTCAATATCATTAATTCAAATCCTATCAATATCTTATCATACATAAAGATACTTGGCATACATTTCGACCCTTCCTGATCTTTGAAGCATCACGTCTCCATAGTCTTAAATATAGGGCAGCATATGTCATACTTCGTACGCTGTATCTACTTCGTCACATTCTTTCTCTCTCACAGAAACTCCTTGTCTCGCAATTGCTTGTTATTTATTTATTTATTTTTATTATTTTTTGATTATGCTGATATTGTTTACATCCTAAATCCATCGGCCGTATGCGTAATTGGATCTAGCACATTCAAAATTCGTGTCTACATTTTGTATACGGTGCCAAGAAATTCATCTGATCATAATCTGACACCACTTTCAAGCCTCCGAATAGCTCAACATTTATCAGCACTTTATTCTCCATTATGTTATCTACGTTTAACGTTCTTCATCATGGTTTTCCATCATATCTTCGAAAAGTACTCTGCCTAAACCAAGATTTTCATTCTAACACAGCTCCTGTCGCCATCATTCTATGTTATCGTATCCCCTTCATCGTGCAACTAAATATCAAGCTGTTTTTTCATACGTAGATGTGAAATGTTTTAATCTTCTGTCGAATGATATCAATTCATCCTCCTCTCTTTCTTCCTTTCGTCTCTTTATATTGCATGCATTGCATTTTTAATCTATAAATATCTTCATTATTATAGTTATTTTTGCATATTCTGACTGTTTGTTTCTCATACTACTGTCTCGCATTCTCAATTTATTATGCTTGTCTAACATAAAAAACAGTTCAATTCCTTTCGAGTTTGCATTTTTCGATGTAAACTTACTTCGTTTTTTTGGCTTTTTATATATTTATATGTACTTATGTTCAAGATTGGGTCTATAAGCAGCAATAATGCTGACGCCGCATCTACTGAGATTATATAATTCATTGCATGATTTTTCTTACTACATATTATGAATTCTGTCATCAAGAACCTCAATAAAGTTATTAATAATAATAATAATAATAATAAATAATATCGTAATTTCTCTTATGAATTATTCGAATCATACTTATTGTAACAGTGGCGTAGTATAATTCTAATATTATATCACAATAGTCAATTAAGCATGTATTTCGAGCGGAGGCGTTGAGATAACTACGTACTAAGCACGTACGCTCCATTTTGGAAATATTAAGATGAGAAGAAAAGAGTTATTTTGCAATTAATATATTATTTCATAATGTCCAAAAATAAAAATATTTTACCAATTTCTTCAGATGTTATCAAAAATCCAGTTTTGTCACAGATTTAAATTGGAACAATCGATTCGAGAATTTTTCCGTACGGTTATTCTATTATATTCTGAACAAGTTGACAAATTATAAGAAACACATTGAGAAACACATTGACAAATTGTAAGAAACACATTGATAAAAATAACTTGTAAGAAATAGTTATAATAGATTTATATACAACTCACGTTAATTTATATAAAATAACGTATTGAATCCATCTCAAATGAACTCTAACAATATATGTTAAAGTATTAGGTATTAATTGTTAAAGAAGTGAAAAGTAACATATGATACAATGTATAGGTCAAATAGTGTATATCAGTAAAATCTAATGAAAAACGAGTATATTTAAAATTGTGACAAATTATGTTCTCGTATATCAAGTATATAAAAAAAATAAGAACTGTCCAGCAATTCAATATCTTCCATTAGATTTAAATTATTTTTTTTGTTCCTTTATGTGGATTATTTCCAAGACAGTTCTTTTTCGAAAGTTTTTTTTATGGTCAAAAATTCTGACATTCTCCTTTTCACTAGATTTTATTGATACATTCTATTTGATCTACACATTAGTTACGTCTCATTTGTGTGATAATTAATATCTAATTTAACATACTGTTAGAGTTCATTTAAAATGAATTCAATATAAAAATAATTTTATAATGGCTTAATAATAATAAACAATGAATAACAAAAAGGGGCTGCAAACCAGATTTTTATGTATTTCAAATTCTTGGAACATACATTTCGACCTTATTATTAGGCCATCAGAAATTAAAAAATGTTCACGGTTTTGCGGTCATCCTTGCGTAGGAGCCATACTAATCTTCTCTGTATCGTTCCAAGGACACGCAAAATCGTGAAGCGTTCCACATTTTTTAATTTCTTTATACTGAGGATGGCCGAATAATAAGATAGAAATTAGGTATGTTCTAAGAATTTGAAATACATAAAAATATATAAAAATCTGGTGTGTAATCCCTTCTTGTTATTTATTGAATTTAATATGTTATTTTATGTATATTAATTAACATGAGTTGTTTAAATCTATTATAATTATGTGATGGTGCGCTTTTCTTGTCCGAATACGATTATCGGAGCCAAGGTTCGAGAAAGCGTGAAAAATCAAATCGATCACAAAAAATATCTTTATTGATATTATATTCGTTATTTGACAAATGATTATTTCATAGGATCTATCTGCCACCATTTGTTGAGAAATGAGAAGTAGGCGCGATTCGTATGCGAAGATGCCTAAACGTGCGTGGCAGCTGCTATCAAGTGTGTACAAAAGCGAGTCATTGTACAACGAAGTTGGGATACAATGTCTATATTGGTGGGTACAAGCAGTTCGCGGATGAATACTGGCTGGTCGCTAATATACAGATTGTTTCAAGCAGACTGCAAATAAGCAGGTCGCCAATATGTATAAGCTCTTATGAAATAGATCGCGAGTGTGTACAGGTAGTTACAAGACAAGTCGCAAATATTGGTCGCGGACACATATGCACAAGGTGGTTATATGCACAGCAATTCCAAGTACAAGCATGTCGTGGATATCTTCAGGCTGTCACAAAATAGATTGTGGATACTGGTCGTTACAAACAGATCGCGGATATGTACAGGCGGTTTCAAGCAGGTTGTAAACACCGACGGACCGGATCAGAAGCACTTGACTGCGTACGGCAGCGCCCATATGTAGTATCGGGAGCACTCGAATAGATGTCAAAGTCGAACGGGAGCGTCCAATCGTGGAGCATGCAGATGTGAACAAGAGCACGCGAGCTGGAAAGAGCGGTCTCGATGGGATCAAAGATTAGGATTGGATTGCCGTTCGGAACGAACGATGCTCGAGGAGCATCGTTCGTTCCGAACTTTATACCTCCAGCAAATAGGTGTAATAAAAGAAGGAATCTTTCTACTTATTATAATCATGCATCGCACGCGTGATTATATGCAAGGATTGTTGCGCAAAGCCGTATGTCGAACGGTTAGCCCGGATTTAGTGACGAGGAGAGGCGTCGCAACTATTTCTTATAATTTATTTTTATCAATGTGCTTCTTACAATTTGTCAACTTGTTCTACAAAATATAATAGTTAACTGTATAGAAAAACTTTTCGAATCAAAAAAACTGTTCTGATTGAAATATGTGACAAAATTGGATTCTCGATAACAACCAAGGAATTTGATACATTACTCGAAAATACATTATCCGCGAAAATTAAAGCCTCACTTCTCACGCCTTCGAAAAATCTAAAATTATGACGCAAGACATCTTTAAGTCATTTCTTAGACGCAAAAAAACGTCTTATGACCTGATTTTAGACACTTTTTGTTGTCTAAGTATTCTTTAAATGAATATAACTTCTACAAAAATAGTCAAAATGAAACAGTTAAAAAGTATTTTGTAGCTTGAAATCACTACTTTCAGATTTGTACTTTAAATAACTATTTAGCTGATTTTTACTGTCGTGTTGCCTTTGTCGGTTGGAAGCACGATGATGTCCTTGTTTAGATCTTTTAAAAGTTTGAATTTTTGTGACTCATGATGCCCCCCCCCCAGTCTCCCCTATACAGAATATATCAAAAATCTGGAAACGGTCGAATGTCTCGAAAGCAAAGCATTTCTTGAAAAAAATGTTTCAGATAAAAATTATAGGATTTAAAAGATGTAGGATTTATCTATTCACTGATCACATCCGCTTGACCTTGTGGTGTCGCCAAGGTTAGATCAAACTGATTTTTTAAAATAGAACATCCTATTTTCGGTATACCAGAATCTAATAGCTGGTGTCAAGAGCTTTTCAGAACAATATAATAAACCTCCAACCTGACTTTGATTTTGACAAATATTATCCAAGATATGATCCTAAACAATATGCAATAGATTTTAGCCATCGGATATTTTACGTAATGCTAATGCTAGCGGTATTGTAATTTTCAAGCCTTATAACTAAAAAAATACTTAATGAAAAATAACTTTATTATAGTGTTTTCAAAAGCTCTTAATATCAAGTATTAGATTTTGGCATCAAAAATAGGATGTTCTATTTAAAAATATTAGTTTAATACTGACCTGACCTTGCTATCCAAAGTCAAGCGGATGTGATCAGTGAATAAATCTCTTTAATTCTTATAATTTTTTGAAACATTTTTTTCAAACATGCTTTGCTATTTAAGATTCGACCGTTTCCGATTTTTGATACACTTTGATACACTCTATACATATATATAATATATACATATATATAAATATGTACGTTTTCAAATTTTTTTAAGCGTTTTATGTCCAACAGTGCAACTTTTAGTATCGACGCTCAATTTTTAATGCTGACACCCAAAACTTCGGAGTCAACACACAATCATTTGGTATAGCAATATTTAGTGTTGACACTCAATTTTTTGGTGTCAACACCCAAAGTTTTGGAGTCAACACACAACGTTTGGTGTTGACATCAAAACTTTGGTCGACCATAAGTTGTATATCAACATCGAAATTTTTTGCATTGACATCAAAAGTTACGTGTCGACTCTGGAACTAACTTTGAGCGTCCGATCCTCAAATGTGTGTGTTCACACCTTAAATGTAGGCGTCAATACAAAATCGGTGATGACACTGAAAATTTGGGTGTTAATATCGAAAATTGAATGTAAACATTCAAAGTTAGATGTAAACACCGAATTTTTTTCGTAAAAAAATTGTAGATATAACCTAATACCCTATATAACCTAATCTCACGACTACTTTAAAATAGCGCTTAATTGCAGATATCCATTCCTTTCAGCTGACTTCCAATTGGGGATCATAAATTAGGACCACTTTTTCGCCTCGTGCGCTATCTAATTGGATTTTTTCTCTTATTTCATGCTTATAACGAAGTTACAGTTACAAGACATTTTTTTGATAACTTTACTTATATATAATATAATTGCGTTACTTTTTTTGGTAACGGTAACGTAGTTACATTTTTTAGTAACGGTAACGAATTTTACAGTCACCTTTTTCGTTACTTTACACACGATTACACAGGTTTGATTGGACACAAACCATTCACAACGCTTGAAACTAGAAAGCTAGGCACCCATCTGTTGTGATTGGTGATCATTGATTTTAAAAAAATTAATGAAAAAGCTTTTACAAAAAAAAACTTTCAATTTGGATACTCAAATTTAAATGTTTAGTATCAAAGTATTGATCATCAATATTGGGTGTTGAGGTTTAACCGTCAACATTAAGTGTTAGTTGATAGTTGAACATCATTGTTGAATGACCATCAATTTCGGTGTATTCATATTCTATACACTGAATTCGATGGTCACATCCAACCATGGTTTATGCTCAACATTTATATAACTCAATAGATGAGTATAAATTTTAAACCTTTGAGTGTCATTTTCAAAATTGAGTGTAAGAGTTACTTAAGTCCCGTCGCGAAAAGTGTTAATGGTATTATCAATTCAGATCAATAATAAAATCATTTGAATTAATAAATTGATAAAATTATACGGACTCAACAGCATTATCATTATCGAATGATTTTACTACTCGAAGCATTTAATAAGAAAATCATTCGATTATTAGAAAATATTTTATCATTGGATGTAGTCCAATAGGTATATTATTCGACTAATGGTATATTAGTTGGACGCATTACTTGGGTACGCATCAATAAGAATATCATTCGATCAGTGGTAACATTTTGCCTTTGGATTATTGTCAATAGAAATATTATTCGTCTTGGAAGCTACTCATATGATCCAGTGTTGATCCAGTGGTGCTTTCAATGGAATTTTATCAATGGCAATATTTTACTATTGAAGATTTTATCATTGACCGATGATAAAATTTTCAATAGTAAAATATTATTTCAGATAACCAAGCGTGCGATATCCTACGATATCTGCTACTGTACTGTTTCTGTACTACCACGAGATGACGATGAATGACTAAATAACTATATATTGTACAATAGTAACAGTACAAAAAATGTACATGATATTATAGTACAATGTATCAACACTGTATCTGTACTGCATACTGTTTAGGTACATCATGGTTTATAATCCGTATCGTATCAATATGGCGAATCACTATTATCGAAGAAGAGAGAGACTGTGGAGATCTCTAATAAAAGACGATATACATGATAATTGGTATTACAAAAGCGTATGATTTCCTAATCTGAAAATAGTCGTTGTAACATTAAAATTAAATATTAGATCGTAGCTGACTGGATGTTCAGTTAAACTGGACAAATTTCTATCAGGACCATATATTGAATAGATGTATTATAACTATACATCCATGATTAGGTGTTCGTGGATCATCGAAGTGCAGCGGTTTCCATACGATTTCAGAAGTCAAGGATAGCGGATGGCATGGTATGCAACCGAATGGGTGATCACTTCGAAGCACTATAAAATTAGTTCGAATTTAGGGAAAAATTTTTTTTTATCATAATTTTATGATATATATTCTGGAATAAGATATTGATCAATAATAATACTCATTTTAGCAATAAAACTATAAAATTAATGTACCATTGACATTACTAGCCAATGATAAAATCCTCAGTGATAAAATATTACCATTGGCAAAAACTCATTCAGTTTGTTATAACATACTATTGAAAACGCTATTCATTTTCAATGAGGTTTTCAATGATACTTTTAATAGTAAAATCATCTGTTTTTTTCGCGACGGGACATTAATCTTTATGGTTGAGTATTAACGCCGAAATATTGAATATGAACACTGCAGATTCATTTCTGAAAAAAATATATTTTAACTAGACGTGAAACGTCTTTTTGAAACTATCTATGTCACAGCTGTATCCATTAACGTTAAGAGTTCGTGTATGTTCCCATACGATTCCCATACGATTGCAAAGATTTAACACTATTAAATGGGATACAAGATTGGATGAAAGGGGTGCTTAAGAAAATAAGCAAATTAATTTCCAAATGATGGGAAAAGCCATTTTTTTTAAATTATAATTTTGTAATGTGTATTTTGGAATATGATGCGGATCAATAATTTAGTAGTAAAACTGAATTAATTAATTTTAAAATAAAGCCTTTTATTTTGATTGTTTTCTTTGGACATTAATCTTCAATTGAGTGTAATCTTCAGTTGAGATGATCTGAAATCACATCCAAATTTGAGCGTCCTTTTCGAGTGTTTAACGCCCAAAATTGAAGATTTTTTTTCATAAGGGAGTAACGAAAGTTACGTTTTCAAATAACGGTAACTGAAAAGAGTTACTTAAAAAAATCAGAAATTAAAAAAAAAGTAACATTAGCTTATTACTTTTTTTATTCAGTAACGAGTAACTGTAACTTGTTATTTCCAAAAAGTACTTCCCATTCCCTAATAAAAAGGATATTGACTAGCTTATATGTATACAAGTTGCTTACTCAATAAACGAGAATGGATAAAAAACGGATTCAATTCTTTAGAAAAATGCATTCGCGTACGTTAAAGTAAAACTTTTTCAATTCGAAAGCATTTTTATAAAATTATCAATTATTATAAATTACAATCATCAGGCAATTATAAAATGCGTTATTGCAAATTGAAAAATATAATTATAATTATTTACCCTATATAATTTTTAATTCAAAATTCTGAATTGAAAAACTGCATTTTTTATTCGGAATTTGGAATTGAGAAATATTAAATGCGTTAAATAATTACACAATAATAAACAATTTATTAAGACCGTGTAATGTAAACACACAATAAGTAAAAAACAATGACTATCGGTCTAAATTGGATCTTGAGTGCTTTAAATAATTTCGTGTGAATTTATATACCACGTTTATAATCTCTCGAATTACGCACCGAATTAATTTTCCGGACTTTATAGAGAACTGAATTACCTGATCACAAATGAAATTGCTTAGCAATTAATAATTTGATGCTCAAATTGCATCATTTTAAGAAGATCTTAATGTACTGAAAATCTGTAAATAAATTTATTGCAAAAAATATTATTTTATTCGAAACACGGATCTCTAAATCTGAAAAATCAATTCGAGAGACTATTCAAGTAGCATAGTAGCTTGCAAAGAGGTAAAAAAACGATTATATGCATTTTTTTAGCATTTTCTTAACGCTTTGTAAACACTATATGCTACTTGGATATAAATGTGATAAATTCACATGAAATTATTTAAAGCACTCAAAATCCAACTTCGACTGGTATAGGCATTGCTTCTTACTTATTGTCAAAGATTCGGACCAAACCGAAATAGGAACCGAAAACCATTTCGAAATTTTTTTTTTATTGAACCGAAACTGAAACCATATCCAAATTTTATGAAGTTTACAATACAAAAGCGAACCGTAACCGAATTGGAAAAATTTAAAGTTCTTTCTTTGATTCTTTTTGGTTCTTAATTTTTTTATCTTTATTCTTGTTTTTAATTTCTGTTCCTTCGTCTCATCAATCAATCAAATCATCAATGTTTAATTCAATACCACCATCGTCAGTTTTCCTAACAATCGAAATGCAAATCTCTCCAAAAAATAATCTCTCCAATACCTCATAATATAATATAAGAAATCTGGCGGGATCGCGAGATCATACATATTTAATGTAAACTTTTTTTAAAATACTAGCATGTTTTTATTTAGATTTTCCTTACATGTTGCAAGAATTTATTCTAAGTCATGAAATTCAAGAATATATATGTAAACTTTTGTAATAGAGATCTATTTATAAGAATAAAATAAGTTGTAAGAAAGAACCAAGAGAAATGTGCTTAAAATAATTTTTATATAATTTTTGTTCAGAATTATATAATTAATTGACGTCTCTCTTCGACTAAGCTCTCTAAATTGATGGGGTGAATACTCTCTCTCTTTCTTTTTTTCTCCTCTCCCTTCCCCTTTTTCTTTTTAATAAAATAAATTTAAAGAATAAATAGAAGAAAGCAAGTAAGCAAAATCGATAAAAACCGTTAAAAAAACCATAATTTTTACGATAATTTTTTTACTGGTAAAAAGAACCGGAACTGAAATCGGAACATTTATTTGATATTTTATTAAATCGGAACCGCAATTAAACCGCAAAACTCTTACGGTCCGGATCCTTGCTTATTGTATATTAAAATAATTATAGTTATATTTTTTAATTTACGATAACGCATTTTAAAACTGCCTGATAATTGTATTATATAATCATATAAATGATGAGAAATATATTTTCGAATTGAAAATTCACACAAATGTGTTTTTCTGAAGAACTAAATCCATTTTAATCACTTCTCATATACTGGATAGCGTTAACAGAAGGTTATTTCTTTGCAAGAAAATTATCTTGATGATTAATAAAAATCCTTCATATAAATCGAAGTAAGATTCTTTGTATTAAAATTAATTAAAAAGACTAGTAAATTAGAGCAATTAGGAATCGGCGTTATAATTAGTGCGCTTAAATAACTAATAAACCTTAGTGTCTTAAAATGTACATATATGCATTAATGTAAAATATATTTCAAAACTAAGATCTGTTAGTTATCTAAGCGCAATTACAGCGCCAATTCTTAATTGCTAATTTTACTAAATTTACTTGTTTTTTTAATTAATAAATCCTTTATTTTCTTTTGCTATGAACACATTTAAAACACAAAACGAGAGAAAGCTTTTTTTTCTAAAAATTTTTTCTCGCGATTCTTTTCTTAAAAAATAGAGATTTATCTCAGCAATCTTCAAAATGCTTGTGTAATATAATTAAGTAATGAACAATGAAATAAATTTCTCTCTCAGGAAGGACATTGAAATTTTGTTTCATTTATCTTCAAGTTAGAAAATTCCGTGTGCTCTGGAATTGTAAGCAACAAAGGGAATAAAATGATTTAAATACATACTTTGAGAATAAAGCTGGCTGTCGAGCTTTTGGCGATGGGACTCTGCCCGGCAGATGGATGCCCATGACTATGACCGTGTGCACTGAAATAACCTCCTAATTTCGGTTTAATGTGTCGGTTATGCATTTCCATGTGCACTATCTTCATGAATTCTATTCGTGCGGCTAATTTCTGAATCTCCTCCTATCACAATACGCAAAAGTCAAGATGGAGTAAAAAAATGAAACTTCAAAATCGAATTTGATTACGTTACCGATATTGTTTTGCATCGCAAAAGAGCGATGTATGTATAAGAAGGATAAAAAAACATAAGTACCTTAAGCTCTTCATTTTCCTGATACAAATCTGTTGTCTCCTCCGGTACTAAACCGATTCCGTTCAAGGAAAAGCTTGCAGTAACGCCACGTGCCCTTGCTCGACTATCCCACTGATCTCCCTGGCCTCTCAATACTCTGATTACCTAAATACCCACGCCGATTGGAAATAAATCAATTAATTATCGCTACTTTAAATAAGAAAAGATAAAAAGGAAAAAAAATAAATATTGAAAAGATCGATTTGTGTCAAAGAAGGATGTTAAGGCTGTTTCTCGACCAAGATGAAAGTTCCGAGACATACACAAATTATAATATCATATTAAAGGGCTACTTAAACAGAGTCGAATGATATGTCGCTTAGCTTGGGGAAACATCGGGAACAAAATGGCAATCATTATCAAAAACAAAAAAATTAAAAATTGTTAAATAAGATATCAATCCGCAATTAAGCAACAAAAACTGTATTGTTGTTATTTAATCATGATAACTTGATAAGCATGTTTGGTACAAAACTGGAATCGAAATCAAACGATTATTTGTATCGGACTTTTTGTTGTTTGTCAATCACTTGAAAATTCTCTTCTAAATTATATGTGTTTAAGCAACAAAAACATTTGTTACTTAATTTCCAGGACATCTTAATGTCTTAGTTAACAATTTTTTATTGATCAATGTGATAACATTAGCTTTATTAACTTTTTATCACGATTTCTCCCATGTTCCTGATGTTTTCTCGAACGATACACTCGATTCTGTTTAAATACTTCTTTAATACGACAAATAATATGTACATCTTAGAAGTTTTTCATTTTAACAGAAATTTAGGAAACAGAAAACAGTCCTAATTTAGCATCCTCCTTTATGGGAATAAAATTATTTTCCGCACAGTTGTTACAAAATTTAAAAATTAATTTTTTCAGTGTTTAAAAT
>Ga0157363_1002431_pt1 | contig 16392 bp, 11 predicted proteins | sample AttsexASBM1_FD_111477 | JGI IMG/M metagenome (GOLD analysis project Ga0157363, IMG submission 111477) | Fungus gardens microbial communities from leaf cutter ant in Ribeirão Preto, State of São Paulo, Brazil - Atta sexdens ASBM1 | ecosystem: Host-associated > Fungi > Mycelium > Unclassified ... | reverse complement strand
TGCGTGCGTGCGTGTGTGCGTGCGTGCGTGCGTGCGTGCGTGCGTGCGTGCGTGCGTGCGTGCGTGCGTGCGTGTGTGTGTGTGTGCGTGCGTGCGTGTGCGTGCGTGTGCGCAAAACTTACTTATAGACTTCTTGAGCTCCTATTACACCAGGAGTGGCGCCAGTAAATGAAGTCCCGGATCCTTCCGGTGTCTTGGGAGAGGCTAATAAATTCTCTGCGTCGTTGATAAAATTCTATAATATAATTAAATAATAGAGTATACGTATATTAATATGTAGCAAATACATTGAATGAATGCAAAAATTCGTGTCGGATTTTTTAAATTAAAAGTCATTTAATTATCTGACGTACAAAAGTCTTTACTTAATTTCACGAATTGTAATTTTAATTTAGAAGTTAATGTAAGTGTAATTTTTAGGTCAATATCCAAGTTTTAAGTACTGTGTCTGGAATTGGACGAGATTGCGCGGTTTAGCCAAACAAATACCGAATTTTTTATTTTAAGTATCGAAGATCATCTCTTTTAATGATTTTATATTATACAGTGTGGGCCATCTAGCGTTTGGAATTTCAACTATCGGTTATTTTGAGTTAGAAAGGTGTAATAACATTTATAATGACATATCAGAAATTTAGTTTTTTGTTTGACATTTACGAAATGGGTCGCTATACGCTTGAACAAAATTGGGAAATATTGAAAATTTACTTCCAAAGTGATGAGTCTTCAACTCAAACTGTAAGAAATTTACGTGGAAAATTTGGTAGAAAAGAAATGCCTTCAACGCAGTGGATCAATTTGTGAAGCGAATTCGGCAAACTGGATCCTTATTGGATAAAGCAACTCGTTCACGTGCTCGTCCAGTAAGGTCAACCGAAAACATTGCTGTTGCTCAAAGTGTGCTTGAACAACCATCAACATCAATTCGCCATCGTTCTCAAAACTTGAACATTTCACACACTTCTTTGAGAAGAATTTTGAATAAAGACCTCGGTATGAAGCCATACAAAGTAAATTCAATTAGTGCAAGAATTGAAGCCGCATGTGTTTTCGGTTCGCCCAATGGGCTGAACAACGCTTGGTGGTTTGAAGATGAACATTTTTACCGAAAAATCATCTTTTTTGACGAAGCTCATTTTCACCTCGGTGGTTATGGGAACAAGCAGAATTGTCATATTTCAGGGGTCAGAGAATCCGCATGTCGTCATGGAAAAGCCGATGCATCCACAACGAGTGACTGTTTGGTGTGATTTTTGGTCCGGCGGCATCATTGGGCCATTTTTCTTCGAAAATGAGCAAGGAGTTGCCGTCACTGTCAATGGCGAGCGCTACCGCGCCATGCTAAACGAATTCTTGCTTCCCAAATTTGAAGAGGAGGACACAGACGACATTTGGTTTCAATAGGACGGCGCACCTTGCCACACAGCCAACGCTATGATCTTTTGCGCACTGTCTTCGAAAATCGCATAATCAGCCGAAATGCTGATGTTAATTGGCTGCCTCGCAGCTGCGATTTGACTCCGTTGGACTATTTTTTATGGGGAACGGTCAAGGATGTTACGCTAACCAGCCAGAAACGATTCAAGAATTAAAACATGAAATCAAAGTTGCCATCGATGAAATACGCGCCCATACAGTGGAAAATGTACTGAAAAATTGGTTGATAGAATGAGGTATTGTGCAGCCAGCCGTGGAAGTCATTTGAATGAAATTGTATTTCATGTTTAATGGCAATGTACTATCTTTCTAATAAAGCCATAAACTTTGAAAAATATTCATGCGTTTTTTTTTTTTAGAGCCAAATTAAATTCCAAATTTTAAATGTGGCCTACCCTGTATAGTTTAAATAATTAATTTGGTATTAATTTTAATTAATTTATATTCTTGAATAGATTTATTACTATTATTATTAGATTATTATTATTAATATAGTAATTATCTTTGGAAGTATCTGATGAATTTCAATTTGATTTAGAAATTGATTAAGTTTTTAGTAAAGTGGAAAAAAGTTTTTGTCAAAGTTCTCCAACTTGGACATGACCTTTTTATGAAATTCTTTTTCCTTCTTCTCCCCATTAAATTTCTGAGACCTCAAGAGACAGATCACCATACTACAGGTGTATAAGCTTAAATCCGCTGTTTTTGTCAGAAAAACACATTTTTTTTTCCTAGGAAGCGAAAACAAATTTATTCAAAGCCCTCGCTAACTATACATTTTTCCCATCTTTCGGGCAATTTGTGTATACCACGCCAAAAAATTCCTCATCTTTCGACGCAAACCACTCATCAAGCCATTTTCGGAAGTCTTCGTAAGAATCGAAGTGCCGCTCAGCGAGTGCGTGGCCCATCGACGAAAACAGGTGATAGTCAGAAGGTGCCAGGTCTGGTGAGTAAGCGGGACTTCCCAGTGAGTGTCTCCAAGTAGTTTTGGACCATTGTTGACGTGTGCGATGATGCGTTGTCGTGAAGAAAAATCAGCTTGTCATGTCTTTTCCGATAATGTGGCTTTTTTTCACGCAGAGTACGGTGCAATTTGATCAGTTGTTGGTAGCAGTGAGCATTAACAGTTTCACCAGGTTTTAACAACTCATAATAGATGACACCTTCCTGATCCCACCAAACGCATCGTCTTCCGTCCGAAGCGATTTGGTCTTGAGGAAGATGTTGGTTGGGCGGGATCAACTCAAGATTTCTTGCGTTTAGGATTCTAAAAATAGATCCATTTTCATCGCCTGTTATAATCCGCGGGAACGACTTTCTTTTTTGTCTGGCAAGCAGAATTTGGCATATGTTTTGGCGTCACTCCATCTGTCTATTGTTCAGTTCATGCGGCACCCATTTTTCGATTTTTTGAACCTTCTCCATGGCATGTAGTCGCATGGAAATGGCTGCTTGAGAAACACAATTATTCGGCAAGCATTTTTTGCGATTAGATATCGTCCTCGTCCAAAAGAGCTTGCAATTGACATCCTCAACTTTCCTGGGCCGATTTTCATGTTTCTTGTCACTCAGACCAAAATTGTCGTCATTGAACCGGCGAAACCAATCTCTGCACGTTGTTTCTGAAAAGCATTGTCGCCATCCACAAGCATTCGATGCGCAGCCGATTTCTTCAAATTGAAATAGAAAAGCAAAGCTTCCCGAATTTTTTTTTAGCAAAAAAACTAGACATGATTACGAAAGAAAAAATGTATGTTGTTGTATGAAATTGCTGATGATGTGCACTGGTTAATGTTGACAGATGTCAAATACTTAAAAAAAGTGTGTTGTGTGCCCAGAGTAGCTTTGTACGCAGTAATGCCACCTAGCAAACAGCGGATTTAAGCTTATACATCTGATATAATGTTGTGATATGTCTCTGTAAATCAAAAATCTAATCAGAGAAAGAAGAATTTTATAACGTAAAACGTACATCGTCCGAGTTGGAAGGCTATGGTTTAAAAATAAACTTTTATGTTTAAAAATAAACTTTGAAAAATAAACTTAGAAATTAATTTAATTCTTTTAATCTGTACTTTGTCGTCCTTTAGGCCCGTTTAGAGGGAAGGAGCGGGGGAGGGGGAGGGATATTCAAAACTATTCCCAAACTAGTACTTATTATTCAAAAGGATCTTGACTATTGCCGCATTCTTCGTCAGCGACAATTAAACAGATCCGTCCTTTCTCTCTTCTTCAACAACAAGCTTCTAAATTAATAAGTTCAGATTGGGATCAAGATATGGATTAATTTTTATTAATAAGAATTAAAAGTCAAATCAACCAATCAACTATAATTTAAAATAATTAAAGGTAAAATAAATTTATCTTTAATAATTAAAAAAAAATTTCCATTATAAATTTCTTCAGAAGTATTACTCCCATAAGGCGGATTCGGTTTAGTCAAGTGAACCAGATAGTTTGGTTCAAGATTTGTCAATTGCCACATAGTTTGATTTGTTTATCGCCATACAGTTAAATCCAAAATTTTATTTATTGCTACACAAGTTTTATCAGAATCGTGTTGGGATAATTTTTTACTAACTTGAGCACGCGACTAATTATTCGGTTTATATTAAGTGGCAACAACCTCCCGCGCGGGCTTTTCACCACTTCCTACTTAGGAATGTTACGTAAAAAAAAGGTGAGGGAAAATTTTTACCCTTGTGAAATCAAGTCAAAAAATTAATATTATAATGCTGATGCTAACACCACCATTATCTCTCGACATAATATGAGTTGCTATTAAGTCTTTTTATCACTCTTCGTCTTGTTAATTTTTAATTATTTATTTATGCATTTCAGATCTAATCATGAATTGTTAATTTATATATTATTATTAATATATTATTAATTCAGAAAACAATATAAAGAATGTACAGGGCACATAAGAGTTAAATTTAAAAAATTATAAAACGTGAAAATTATAAATAAAAATATAATGATTTGCAATTAATATAAAAAAATAAATACGAGTACATATTACATGTTTCGGTCTCATGATTGAGCTCTCTTCAGATATTCGACAAAATTGTTATATATATATATATATATATATATATATAGAGTGATGTTAAAATAACGTTAACATGATGAAATGCAATCGCAAAAATAGATAATGTTATAAGTAATACTGATGATGGTTTTACAGAAAAACAGAAATTGCTCACAAGCAGTCAGTGTTCGTCTATCTTGACAGTTACATATTTTCACTTCCGGATAAATTTTATACACACACGCGCGCGCACACACACACGCACGCACGCCTACAATGTCTTTTGCAATTAGGAGCTAATTTTACCATGCCCAATAATAATAGAGGAATTGTTGTTCGTTAGCATTAAAAATATCGAAAACAATATTAAGAAATTTCCTATAGATAAAAAGATAAATATCACGAACCATTCCATATCTATTTTAAACAATTTAATTTCTCCACTATTCATGTCAGATACTGATAAAAGACTTCAGGAAATGGAAAGAGACACAAAAAATTTTATCATTTCACATCCGAATGTTATATTTATACAAGCTGATAAAGGTAACATTACAAGTAGGTAACATGGCACTTGACAGAGAAAAAAGTTACATGAAAAAAGTAAAGATATGCTAGATGACATCGACACATATGAAATAATAAAGAAAAATCCCATTAAAAAACTGTTCTTCTCTTCTTCTCTTCGTAATTTGCTGACAAGATGGAAAAAACATGATTTAAAACATTAAAATACAAACAATTATATTGTAGCGATGGGGTGCTTCCGAGAGCTTATGCTGTGCCAAAGACACATAAACCAGAATGTTCATTTAGAATCATAATTTCTTCGATAGGAAGTCCGTTATATGCCTTAGTTTCGTAATATCTTGTATTCTGTTCTAAAGGCGGACAGTTATATCAAAAATAGTTTCCAACTAATTAATAAACTCAATATTCAAGTGAATATTCAAGAAGATTACAATTTGGTCTTATTGAATGTGATGTCACTCTTCACAAACGTCCTCATAGATGTTGCTTTGGAGTCAATGAAAAATGGAATTACATATAAAAAAAATGTAAATTTTCGAAAACAGATTTTCTGAGCAGTTCCGTTCGTCTTAAGTTCCACATATTTTACATTCGATAATGTCATTTACAAACAGCCCTTTGGCACATCCATGGGTTCTTCCTTATCATCCATCATTGCGAACTTAGTGTTGCAAAGTTTAGAAAACACTGCATTGCGTTTGCTTAACAACCAGTTATCGTTTTTTTTTATCGATATGTTGACATATGTACGGCAATCCCTTCATTTGATATAACAATATTAGAACACTTCAACTCATTCCATCCATGACTCCAATTCACTTTGGAAAACGGAGGAGAGTCACTAAATTTTTTGGATATAACTATGAAGAAAGAAGAGAAGGAGCTTTGACTTTCGTATCATAAATCAAGTTACTCAGGCAAATATCTGAATTTTTTATCTAAACACCCGATTTCTCAGAAGAGAGATACCATTAAAAGCTTAGTTGATAAAGCACTATCCGACGCAAAAAACACGGAGAACTTAAAATTTGTTATTAATACTTTACTTGAGAATGACTATTCGCTCGATTTTATTTTTAATACCGTCAACAAGAGAATCCACAGCCTCATGAAACAAAAAGTAGAAACGCCTATCCATTCAAATAATGAGATCGAATCTGATAGAACTTCGTGGTTCAGTTTCATTTATATTTTCTACTCTCTTACCGAGAAATTTAAACAATTTAATAATAAAGACTCAAAAGTCGGATTTTATAGTACCAATAAATTACAGAAATTTATCAAAGTTCAAAAAGATCCTTGATTCCAAGATCAATGTAATTTACATCTCAATTGCTTGGACTGCGATGCTACATATGTGGAACAAATAGGTAACACAATTAAAAACGAGAATTACTGAACATCGTAACTACATCCGGCGGAATACCTCTACTCGCTCCATGATAACAGAACACATGTTGCAACAGGAACACGAATTTGATTGGGATAACATCATAATTCTAGAAGGACCGTGCCATAACAAACGCCTAATCTCGGAAATGTTAAATATTAAAAAAACAGAAAAAAAGCCTCAACTTACAGACAGATACGGAGGAACTTCACAAACGTACATACCGATAATAAATGAATTATGATTTTGCATTGCTAAGCTCATGTTTTATACGTTGTAATATATCAGTCAGTATCAGACTGAGTCACAACAATCACATTATATAAATTTATACATCTTAATCTTTTTAACTTTTTGACTAGTAATTTTATATATTTATACATCTTTAATCTTTAACTTTTTGACTAATAATTTTATATATTTATACAATTTTAATCTTGGTGACTAATAATTTTAATAATTTCACATATATTTATTGATTTTATAGTAGTTAATACAAACTACTTGACACGCATCTTATCATATGTTGAAAGAATAAGATCGATAAATTCTTTAATATAATATTGAAATTGTTTATAGATCTGTACCTAAAAAAAAGATTATAACTTATAGATAATCGTGAAAATTCTCTACCGATTGCAAGCAATTTCGTTTTCACCCTCCATCTATGGTATTACATTAGATATATTACATCGGATTCAAATACAATACGGATTACATATATTTATAAGAATTTTTCAATTTTGCGTCTTTTATACCATTTAAATGATTTAATAGTGACTATTCAAAATACATCTGACTTTTTCACTGCGTTTTTGCTCTGCGAATTTAACATCTAAAAAATAGAGTAAAATTTAAAAACTTAACGTTATTGTATTACATAACATGTTTCGGCATCATAATTGTGCCATCATTAGATGTTATAAACAAAAGCGAATGATTCAAATTGGGTTCTTGAAATATTAAAACAAATAAAAAATAGAGTAAAAAACGGGCAATTAAGAGTCTTAATAAGCGGTAATTAGTGCGATTATCATATACACATATATTTCGATTGTATCTATTAATCTGTTACATAATATACAAAATTCAATTTTGTATTATTGAATTAAAACAATTATTCGACACAATTATGATACCGAAACATATTATGTAATACAATGTAATATTAAGTTTTTAAATTAAATTTATATTTCATATCAATTTAATATCAGAATGTTAAAACTTTAAACATTTATTACACATATCTACAATATATTCGAATTTGACTTTAATTTGTCCTTCTATATTGTTGATATATATTTATTGTAATATAAAATAATTTCATTGCATTCTTTTTTTAAAAAAGAAAATATTTGACATATCTTCAATATCATTTTTTCTGATATTTGACATACCTTCAATATCATTTTTTCTGCATGTATAAAAATATCTCCACTTTAGTCAATACAAATAATCATACTTTTTAGAATGAATCAAATAACGTTTTTTTTCTTAAAGTTCACGTTTTCCTCTTTTCAAAACACTACTTATTTTTATCTATATCTTTTTTTATCATAAAGAGGAATGATTTTTTGGGAGAAGAAAAAAAAGAAAAAAAACTGATTATTGCATCCTTTTCACAAATTGTTCTTTAATATTTTTTGATATAATTTTTCAATTAATATCAAAATCTTTTCATATTTTGATATGAGATCGATTTTATATGAGAGTTGTTCAAAAATTAAAGATCTTTATTATTTTTCGGCGATACGGAAATTGTTTCTCTACTAGAAGTTCGTCCCTCCTATTGAAAACATTAAAAAAACCTCAAAAGAACAACCTCAGAAGCTCTTCGCTTATTTTAGATTGACAATCCTCCGTGGTAGAGAAATGATTGAACGCATCTCATAGGCGGCTGGATTCGACAGCGGATCCTCCATTTCAAATGGACATCAAGGCCAGACTAAAATAGCTACGATTCATCATTGTGATGGGGAGGGTCCCCACTACATGCCATTGTTGCCAATTTTTGAGAAACAATTTCCGTGTCATCGAAAAACAATAAATCTTTAAGTTGGACAACCCTCGTCTATTCTGGCATTAAAAAAATATATTTTCTATTAAGATTTGTGATAATTACAGAGCTAGTCAAAGATGGATGATTTGGACTCAGACATATAAATTAAGACTCTAAAACATAGATTCCCAATGTTATCACGTCCCGGTAGGCGCTGAGGAGATCTAGGATAGGCGTTGCTAGTCTTAAGGGGGACGTTGAGGAGTAAGTGAACAAAAGGACACGCCAGCGAAATTTAATTCCCTAAATATTTTCTAAACACTTAAACATTCACTTGATTATATAAATATTACAGTTATGCATTTTTATAAGAATCAAATATGTCAATCAACTTTCCATATATATTGATTTAAGTTGTATGACACGTAAAGTTTGTTTTTTTATTATGTGCAATTTTATTCGGCTAATGTTTTCTTGTACAGAATGATCGAAGTAAATACATTTGTGTATGTTGTCAGGTTTATTAATAGAGCGCAAACATGCATGATTTCGCGTTGCGGAGCACCGTTGTATGAGTAATATTTTTTGTTTCTGTGTAATTTTCTTTTTTTTTGTTACTTTATTTAAAGATAGTTTGCAGTTATCCAATTTACCAGTTTATCCGTGAAGAGGAGAGGGAGGGGAGGAGACAAAAAAAATTTAGAAAGGGCACGATAAGCCAAAAAGGGAAATTTTGTTTTAAAACGACATATAATTGAGAGTTAAAGAATTACCATCACATAACAACTAAATATATATACACAACATAACAATCAAATCAATAGTTTTCATCATTTTTTGAAATCTTTTTTAGAATGTAGAATCGTCCATGTGAAATGTGAATCGTGTGTGACGATTCTCGTCAATGGATTCCAAAACGTGCTTTATTAAGACATTTTTTTTCGGTGGAAAAGGATGAAAAGCTTTTGTTACATTCAAATTTCATAGTTCTTTGATGAAAATTTTCGTCATCACCATAAAAAAATATCTTAATAAATATTATCTATGGATCATCTTTTTGCCACAGGAAATTGCGACAGTAACGAGCCGAATAACTCGTATGGAATAACAATTAACTCGGGAGGAAATTCAATTAACTATTCGAAACAAGTGTCGAATAAAAGAGATTTCTCCTAAGATACAGAGGAAGTAATATAGATTAAGAATTTAAACAGCATCAGTTGTTTTGTAATGATTCATAAAACTCTGAACTTTCGATATTGAATAAATGACATAATGGTTGATGATGAAAATATCTGACGTTTAATAATTAAGCGACCAAAAATTTAGATCAAGTAATACTAATCACCAATTCGTAATCGATATCATTAATTTTAATTCTAAATTAGAACATTGTCACAATATCTTAACAACAACACCTTTAACATCTTCATTCCGTACAACCGATTCTTTCATAAATATAAAGAGGATCCTTCGTTAACGCGGAATTAGTTACTGTTTAGCCAGGTACTCAATACTCTGTCAATCCGTGATTGGGCCAGTTCTTTCAGGCGATCTTTTCGCTATTCCGATTGATCAGTCAATTTTTCCTTAACTTAGTGCGATCGAGTTCCATACATCTACAAGACACCTGGTCAAGATCGTTTCCATCAAAGAAAGCCTATTCGGCAAGGACTTCCTGTTCGACTAACTGACTTATACGTTCGGCCTGCATATTCAACAAATAGGAAGTCTCAGCCCTTATTTATTTATTTATATATTTGTTTTCTTTTTTTCCTCCTTTTTTTGGGAGGGGAGGAGGATCCGTGAGTTTTAGAATCATTTTCACCATGCATTAGGGTTTTTTCGTTATCGTTAGAACTTTGAGTTATCCGAGATCAATTTAACCCATAGTATTCTGTTACTTTGAGTTAGTAGACTCAGCGATTAGATCCGTAACATATTAGCACAGAGTATAACTACATGTAGTAGCAACAATAGCTGTCGGTTTCTTTGATGTCGGTGGGCACCGATCACGTGACTGTGAGAGGCATGTTGAGAGTTTTACGGACTGCTGAATTTAAACAGCATCAAGAGATGTTGTAATATTTCGCATATAAAATATTTTTAAAATTCGGATAAATTCTATATAAGATTTTAGATATACCACTGTATTAATATAGATCTATTTTTTGTTTCTAATTTCTGGAATATATTTCTGGAATGAACCAAATGAAATCATAAAACAGTATGAAACATGATATTTGTAAGTCAAAAATTTATTGACAATTTCAGATAGCACAAAGTTTAAAATTAGAATATAAAACGTCTTTAAGACGCCATAACATAAATCTTTAAGACGTTTTATGCTCCAGTGAATTTTGAATTTTGAACATGTATTCGAATTTGTGTTATCTAGGATATAGGATAGAGATAGAGAAAACGATAAAATAACGAAAAATTATATTCACTTAATTATTGTAATATGAGGATATTTCAATAAGTTTGGTAAATCTTTATGAGATAGTCCACAATCCATTTTATGATGACCTGGAAAGTATCTTATATAATACTTTTCAAATCCTTCGAAGTCAAATTTCAGCCAGAATTAACGCATTATTCATGTACGGTAATCGTTTAAAGCGAATGAGAAATTTAGTAGTTGCCGCGTACAAAAATAAAAAAAAAAGATTTTCGTGCAAAATTACAGAATTAGACTTCAATGATTTCTCGTTTCTCTATTTTAAATCCGGAGAACAAAATGGATAAGAATCAATTCGATACCCAAAAGTACAAGAGATTCCATCTATTTTATTCATCTTAATATGTGTGATTATACATAATATTCACTTTTAATAGTTTATTGTGTCTCAATCGTCATCGCCACAATTTTAATGCTGTTAACTACGTTAGTAATTGATTACGAAATTGGTATCAAGATGACTAAAGAGGGGCACAAACTTTGAGACTAATCTTTTCACTTCTAATATTTTTTATTAACTCTCAGTTACAATGCTCCTTCCACGGCGGTCACAGTACGATTCCCCGAGTCCGTTAATGCTTCGTCTGAAAAACTCAAAGGACCAATCAGAGATCAGCAAGATTCCCTGTGCCTTATAGACCAATCACACGGCAGAGAACTCATGGCGTGAGCTTCGCATTACAACAGCGACGAGACTTTGGGCTAAACTAATTGAAAAGGGAGTAAATCGATAACTGTTCCTTTCCAATTCGACCATTCTGCAGTGTCATTCATCTCGAATGAAGATTTATAACACTTCACGCAAACTTAAAATTAACAATAAAATAAACATATTTCTGCAAATCTTTGGAGGGATTTCAAACTTATACAGACTTGAGATACTAATACTTTTAACCTATAAACTCAAGAATTGATTCAACATAGACTTTAATATTCGGAATATTTATAATCAGTATAAATGAAAACAGGTTTACATCTTAGGATTTCTCAGGTCCTAAACTTTGATTCTATCTGGGGATAAAATAGAGTTGTACAGTCCTGGAGACAAATTATGGCCAGGAATATCTTTAATCACATAGCGATTGCTTGACAATACTTTGTCTATTATGTACGGATCTTTGTAATCCGGTTTGAACTTACGGCTTTCTCCCGGTTTTATTGCAGTGGCCCTAATACCTACAAAATCACCAACTTTATTTGGACGGTAACTTATGTTTCCTATCATAATAGATTTTGTTATAGCCTTTAACTTTTTGAGTAACTTCTATTGCTAATTAACGCCTAGCGTCTCTATCACTATCGAACATGCCGTCTGCTTCAACTAACTTTGTGACAGTATCAACAAATTCGTAGTCAGCATGATTTTTCAAATCATATTCCAACAGGAGATTGGATTGACACGGAGTTGAATTGATGGCTGAGTGTACAGTATTATTCATAACATACTGTAGCATAACATACTTTATCAGTCTTTATTCAGAAAGCTCATTAATTTTTTTTAGTAATAATTTGAGGAATCTATTGACACGCTCGACCATTTACCCAAGAGGCTGCCACAACGATTAATCTGAATGTTATGAAAACGGAGGAAGTCTGCAAATTCCGAAGTAAATGCAGTACCGCGGTCCGAAACTAATTGTTTAGGATTGCCGAAAATATCAAAAAGTGAATTTAGATGTTTGATTGTTTCCTGAGAAGTAGTTGACTTCACCGCGAATAACCAGACGAACCTGGTAACAAAATCTATAATCATTAATACATATCTTAACAAATTTCGATATTGGATCGAAATGATCTACGTGAACAATGTCAAGAAGAGTATCTGGTGGCATGACTTGTAGTTTTCCTTCGCTCTTATTAGATGTATGGCATTCGCCATTATACATACAAGACAATTTTCTACACATCTCTTAATTCTATATCGCATCGAGCAAAACCAATAGTTAGCTCTAATACTGTAAAACATTTTTTTCGTTCCGCAGTGCACTGCGTCGTCATGATAGATACGCAACATGTTATGTACTATTGCGTTTGATACTATAAACTTAGGACGCTCAGGATCCTTTCGATAAACGAAACCGTTGATCAACAGGAATTTTTTATGTTCTGTCTCTTCAAGCTGCTGCGCCAATTCGCTAATACGAGGGTCAGCCAACTGTCGATATTGCAATTCCTGACCGATCGGCCTCTACCGTAGATACAACCCGATTTAAATCAACATGCTTCATTTTATGATTGTCACGGTGCTCAATTTTGAATATATAATTCTGAAGCCTCAAGATCCAGCGAGCCACGCGCGGGATTAATATTAGCTTTATTTATTGCACCCATCAATGCAGTGCAATCGGTAACTACTTTAAATTCTATTCCCGCTAAATATATATGAAACCTTTCAGTGGACCTGACAATCATTAGCATTTCTAATAGCTTGGCTAAAATAAGCAACTGGGACTAACTCAAATCTTGTTTTTGCAATAATATTGCCGCTATTGCCACCGCTATTTGCATCCGTGTGGAGTTCAGTGAGCAAATTCGGCCAGTAGAGTCTTAAGACTGGATAAGAACATGAGCTTTGATTTTAATTCCTCAAAAGATTTTATACAGTTACTATCGAACTGAAATTTAACATTTTTCTTTAACAAACGATGCAGTGGTGCAAAATCTGCAACAATCCTTCGGAAAAAATCCTAAGAATCTTTGCACAACCGAATTGAACACCGGCAAGCGCTTTATTGCTTCAACATGTCGGTCACTAAGTAACGCCCGACTCAGATATCGTAGCCCAAATATTCCACGGAGCACTTAAGGAATTTATATTTCTTATAATTAATCGTGAACTCGTATTGCTTAAGTAATGCCGCATTACTTATTGGAGAGTTTTCAGCTTCTCTTCAATTGTTGTCGAGGGAATGAAGACGTCATCCACGTAGACCAAGACTTTGTCTTTGCGAATTAATGATTGCAAAATAATTGATTCTTTTTTGAAATTCAGGGATGCTTCACTGAACCCGAAAGGTAAACGCAAATATACGAACTGCCATCTGTGGCAAAAGCAAAATATTTGTACTCAGGATGAATAGCGATTAAATGAAATCCATCCTTCAAGTCTAACAAAGTGAAAATTCTTTTATTACTGAGTCTAGAAAGATGATCTTCTATCACCGGAAAAGGATATTTTTGTCACTCGTTGAGTAGTTTTAAACCACACAAAGTCTACGGTCACCATTCCTTTTTCTCACGAGAACAACACGAGCGTAATATAGAGAGATACTGAGTCTAATTATATTACGAGCTAGCAAGTGGTTGGTCATTTTTCTTAATTCTTAATTCTCGGTAAAGACAAACCTACGCGGTGCATACGCGTAAATCGACTCGTCCTTCAGTTTCACTTTCAGATTATAATCATCGTTAATTATTTCGATAAGAGAGTTCTGAAGTTCCTTAATTATTGCATGCAACTTTTTCGACGTGCGAAATCGGTAATTAAACTCGACGTTTCATCTACCTCGTCATTTATAACTTCTGAGATTTGAACTGATGCTACTTCGTTAAAAAATCGAATTCTCGATTCTCTAACTCGGAAGAGGAAGGCTTGTAAATTAATGTTAGATTATTTATCGCAAAAAAGTCTCTTCCTAAAATAATAGGGATTTGTTTCCTAAGATAATAGGGATTTGTTTTCCGGACGAACTATCTATAATCTTAAATTTAATATAACATCGGTAACACATAAGTTATCTAACATAATATCAGCATACCGCATCAATAACGTTAATTCTACAATAGTGCAATATGAGTTTAATTCATCTTTAACGTAATCTATGTTTTGCCCGAGGATCTCGCTAATAACGGATTTATGCACAAATGAAACTAGAGATTAATAACTGATATCTAATAACGCTCAACAACTCATAAGTTATGCCATTTATAACCTCGATCTATGCTACAGAATCTTCAATGCTCGTGACAAGTCATTCTCAACACAAGCCGTGGCGACTTCTCCGACTTGGTTTCGTCAACTTCGGAAGTAGAGGTAGGTGCGGTAGATTGAGATCCTCCTTTCTTTTCAACTTGAAGTAGTTCGTCTTATAACGTTTTGATCCGATCGAGTTTGCACTAATCTGAGTTGAAGTAATGATTTCGTGCTCTCCTATTGACAGAGCGTGTAACGTCAACCAATAGCGAAGCATTTTCAAACTCAATTTGGTGGAAGTAGAGCCGTAGTAGAGCCGAAAACGCTATTACTATGACCTTTAGCCTTGCAGTAACTGCAGATCCCATCCTTGTCAATCTTTGTTTGGTCCTTCTTAAAAGGTGAAGATATTCTTGTTCTTCTCCTTTTTCTTCGGGAGAAAAATAGAATAGAAAACCTCAAAGGGGTTTTCCTAGAAAAATCTCTGAAAGAGCTTGTAATCTCGAACATTCTATCCAGGAAATCATTGATAGTGGCTGCATTCAATGCGGTAGCCGTTGCTCAAAGAGATGCACTATTTATTTTTTTTTGATTAATTGCACTCTTTCTCATTCTGATAGTTAAGGATGTGCAATAGTTTCAGCTTATGCATAACGATAGCGTTCCAGCATTCCTGGAACAATTCCTTACTGAACTTCCACTTTCTCGCTTTCATCTTCTGCATAGCGAGATGAAACGTTTTAAACGCTTGAAATGTTTTAAAATAGCTTCCTTGAAGGATAATCAAGAATAATTTGAAGACCTTTCCTCCATGTAACCAATCCTTTGCGTGCTTGAGCAATTTACTCGAAGCTACGAGCAAAGCACTACGTCGTAACTTCATGAGCATTGGCGATCAGCTCAATTCGGTATATTCACGATTCGATCTTCTTCTTCGGATCCATGAACGAGGGAATTTGTGAAGCTAACACAGTAATAGCCTGTGCCGTAGGAACTGCTGCTGTAGGAAATGTTGGCGTACTTTGAATGTTGCCAGTTCCTCCGTCAATAGTGGAAAACATGCAGGCAGCGATATATGATTCTGTATTGGTTGTTGAGACGTCTGCCCTGAACGGCTTGGAGGGACATTGGCATCCAAATTCGTCAACTTCTTTGGTCTTCTATAGACCGTATAAATAAAGACTGTTGACGCGTGAGGATTTAGTTGCACTGACATCTCTCACGGTATGTGAGTAAGGCCTTGAATGGCTTGATCGCTGACAGACATTGATTCTAATCTGCCAACTGTTATTTGGAACCGACGGGGAAAACACTCTTTTCCATGAACCCGTAATGAGTCAAGATACTCAGTTAAGACACTCCTTACGGGAATTTGTTACCGACAGATTTAGACTGATAAGTGTATTCTTTAATTGTTCGTACGTCATATGGTTGCTTTTCCAGAGTTCTTTCACTAAACTGTATATATTTCCATTATTGATATATATTTTAAAATAAAATACACAATATTAGGTGTACAAAAAAGTTCTGAGCTTTTTTTGTAAAATTCAATCTTTATTCGTATGTAATCGTACGGAAATGGCTTGCTGCGTAACGCCAAGCTGTTCTGCAAGCTCCTTTTCAGTTT
>Ga0157363_1002430_pt1 | contig 16392 bp, 10 predicted proteins | sample AttsexASBM1_FD_111477 | JGI IMG/M metagenome (GOLD analysis project Ga0157363, IMG submission 111477) | Fungus gardens microbial communities from leaf cutter ant in Ribeirão Preto, State of São Paulo, Brazil - Atta sexdens ASBM1 | ecosystem: Host-associated > Fungi > Mycelium > Unclassified ... | reverse complement strand
TTAAGATGTCACATAAATCAATCATAGAAAGAGATCCATATTAATATTACAATATCTTTTTATTAGAAATTACTTAAAATCATCTTGAACTATGGACTGTGAATATTATCCACTGACTTATATATTATAATCAAACTCTTATCACCATTAGATACATTTTTTTAATTCTACAATATTGCTTCTTACATATTTTTTGTTATAGTTGATCGTTTTTAGATATTTTAGGATTTTCAGACTTTTTTTTTAAAGGATTCTGTATGGGTAAATTTTTAAACTTTTTTCTGTATACAATTTAACGTACAAAAATATATTAAGTGATGAATGATGTTCTTTACAGTCTTGCCATTATTTCGTTATGGATATAAAATAATTTCAGTTCAAAAGTAAAATATTTAAAACATATGTTGCATCGTTTTTTCTTTGCCTTTGAACGAAAATTATGCTTTTGACCATGCTTTTCTGAAATTGCCCCAATGTGTGCCGCGGTAATCTTCCTATTTATAGAAGAGAGCGAAATATCCCCAGTTTAAACGCACCCTCGCTTGGCTTTCTTGACTTTCCTCGCAAATACGCGCGAAGGATATAATCCGATTACACGTTTTGATACGTTCAGAGATGGTGTAGAACAACGTGTGCGTGCTTGACTGCATTTTGCCTGGTGTATTTTCCTGCCGTTTGCTTTAATCTCGTGTTCTAGTCACAGGAACGATTCTTTTGGATTTCAAAGCTAATCATTTATCGAATTTATAGCAGCTGTACAACTAAACAAAACTAACAAAATATTGAATTGTATTTTTTTTTATATGTGTATCTTATTTAAAAAATTTATCTTTTATTGAATTATTTCATTAAACAAGATACGTTTTTTTTGTAAATTTATCTGCTGTCAATAAATGATAAATTTTGTATGAACTCCAACTGTTTTTGACAACTCGCTTGATTCGGTGTAATTTAGCGCCTTTCTCGAAACGTTAGTCTGTCGTCGTCTAATACAAGATTCTCGTCATTATATAGCGGCTTCATCTCTCGTCGCAGGTCGCTTTATTCCTCTCACGTATTTCTATGAAATTATTCACGCTGGCCGGCGACACATTGTGCCTCGCGGTTCTAGAAGAATAAGTGGCGAACATAAAACGCGAACAACGAAGGGAGTTGCTCCTCGGCCTTCTTAACTCGAATACGTTATGGCGAGAACACATGATATTCGCCTCACGATTATTTTCTACATTTTCAGCAATTTTATTCCTTTCCTCGACTAGGAAAATAATAATTCGATGATAACTTGTGTCCTTATAGCAGAATTTGTATAATTATCGTCGCATATATTATCGCTTCGCTTTATTGCATATATTACCGAGATTAGTATCATTCTGAGTGAGTTTAATTCTTGTCATAGTCTCTTGTATCTGAGATCGTTTTAAGTAGTTTGAAGGCATCATAAACTACATAGCTGTATAAATTACATAGCTGTTAATATTAGCATATTAATATATTATTTAAGATGATGTTGAAGGACTATGAATATTGATCTCGCGAAAAGGAGAAGATACATAAAATATATTAATTAAAATAAATCTTTCTTTAATTCTATGAAATCAAAATTCATATAATTGTCGATTAGAATTATTTTTGTACACTACGAAGTCATACACACACACACACACACACACACACACACACACACACACACACACACACAATATGAACTTTTTCTTCCTAAAATGATATCCATGCGGAAAGATCGATTTGCTAAAGTACGTAAATATTTAGCTAGATACAAATCTGAAAATAATTTAGACTATTAAAATAATTACGTAGGACCTCAAGTTGATTGTTAGAACGTTAAAACTTTTTGCAACATTGCTCAACTGTGCTTGAACATCCTATATAATTATTTCAATGATTCAATTATTTTTAGATCTGTATCCAAATAAATTCTTAGACTTTAGGCAAAGTCATTTTATCCATACAGTGCCCGCGTAAAACAATGTGAACGATGAACAATCAGCTGTAAATTCGTTTTTTCTTGTAGCTGGGATGCCGACCATGGAATCTCAGTTTAACGAGCGTGATCATCCTGGCGCTGTCGAACATGCTGCTAACATTCCTGCTGTTGCAATCGGAGACTTGCGCGCCAGAAGCGATCCCGCGGGAAGTGGAGATGAACGCCGTCACCGAGTGGAATCTCGGCACTCTCGTCAAGCACGAGCAACAATCAGAGTGCATCACGCAGGATTACCAGCCCGCGTCACCTGACGCTAACAGTCTCAAGCTGGACATTAAGCTCGGTAGATGGGACGCTCGGCGGATGTTCCGGATGTACGACTCGGTGCTGGTCGGCAGCAGGTTCACGGAGCTTTCGCAGACCTATCGGGTGTGTCTGGCTACTCAGAGCTCCGTGGAAAAATTACACTCACTGGTACAAGTCGCCTTGCACTGGACCGGCCCGATGTCCGTAGCGCTCTATGCCGCCGGTGATGAAGAATTTGAGGTGTTGCAGCGTTACCTGGTGTATCTGAGGAGGTGCTACGAATCTATCAGAGAGAGAGTGATTTTCTCTCTCGCCGTGCCGAAAATGCGAACGCCCAAGAAGCAGCCACGTGTTTTCGAATTGCCGGACCGTGTCGATTGTGCCAAACCGGAAGCCACCCTCAACGAGTTCATGAGCCGCGTGCCCAGCGAGCAGACCAATTGGCGGATACGGAATGTATATCCGCAGAATCACATGCGGAACCTGGCGCGGAAAAACTGCCAGACGGACTATGTGTTTTTAACGGATGTCGACATCGTCCCGAGTTTCAATCTGACGGTCGTGCTCAACGAGTTCCTTAGGAACGACAACTGTGATAAGTGCGCCTATGTAATACCCACGTACGAGTTGGACACGCGCGTGAGGTTTCCTCCAAATAAGACGGAGCTAATTAGGCTCGCCACGAAAGGTTTGGCCAGGCCTTTCCATCAGAAAGTCTTTATACATAATCAGTTTGCCACGAATTTCACAAGGTAAATGACACTTTATATCAATTATTGTAATTAAACGTTATTTAATATTACATTAGCTCTTTATAAATTTCTTGAAATTATGTTCGCTAATTAATTGGAAACAATTAAAATTCTAATCAATTTAATATCCGTTGATTGAAATTGATTAAATGCTCAACAGACTATAAATTCATAATGGTTTTTTTTTACGACAAGTTGCATTATTTGTACTTTAGTAATAATTTATTAATAATAATTTTATCATTATTTAGAGATTGTATTTTTATTTTTTTAGTTAACAATTTAAACAAAATTACGTGGCATGCATATGTATATAATTTTGCGTACATAAAATATGTATCGTGAAATATAAAATAGTTTTGTGGATGAGACTCATGAAAAAAAATATTTAGTCTTTTTATTTTACAGTTTTTTTATTTTATAGGTGGCTGCAGGACGTGTCACTGAACCATGTGCATCACGAAAATGTGAAGACGGGTAAGGTGTACATTAGTCATGATGTGACGAATTTCGAATTCCTTTACGAGCCTTTTTACGTAGCGAAAGATATCGTTCCGCCCCACGATGAAAGGTTTATGGGATACGGATATACAAGGAATACCCAGGTACACGACATTTCCTAAAATAACGTAGTTCTTTTTTTCTAATAACACATTTATCATCTACATGACGAATGCATTAATGGTGATGTGAATCGAAAATTTTCAATTTTGTTCCCAAACATGAGATAATATAAAATAATACGTAAGTTTACATTCGATTCGAGTAGGTTGATGAATGTAGTTCTTCTCTTTAATGTATGAAAATACTCGTATTCGGGAAGATAAACGCAGCGGATGTATCGATGTATAAAAAAATTTATGGCTATTATTTATGAAACGTATTGAATCTATTAGCAGCGATATCGATAGAACAGTTTGAATTAAAAATGCTTCCCCGACAACATTATCGTCAATATCCTTCCCTATGGAAAAGCGAAAATGAATGATAAAGATCATAAATGGCTCAGAATGTATCCATGATAATTGCACGGGTATACATCGCATATGAGTGTGTATTTCATCAAGCGCGACCGGTTTATTCTGCAACGTCAGGGACATAAAAAGTATTACATCGAAAATTAATATATCTTTCGGGATATTAGTAGGATTAGCGGATAAATGGCAATAATGGAACCGGCAGCTACTGGCCATTACGTTTCTACGCTTCTCTATAAATAGTCAGCATAAATTACACTAAAAGATGTACATTTTGGGATATTAACGATAAAAGCGGGATAACCTGCGTACATATATTCCCGTTTCATCAACCGAAAGAGAGAGAAAGAGGGAGAGAGATGTGTTCCGGATTACGACATTTCGCTAACTCGACGACGCGGCAAACCATGTTACGGGAAAATCATCAATGCGGATGTAGTGGCTATAAAGTTACATATGCCAACGAGGGAGTATTAGCGAGATCATGACGCGAGCTAGGAAAAACGGCTAAAAAGGATCTCAACATGCGACGAGTAGCAAACTAGAATGAGCGTATCCCATTGCGCACGTCGCGTGGGACATTAATTGAATTATATATTATCATTGCCGCAGCGTTATCGGACAATGGAGGCTCGTTTTGCGGAACGGACATTATTCAATTTAAACTTGATGCATCTCTGGCCGTGTAATCGAAGGTTTGCATATCGGGACGGGTGTCGCGTGAACTGCAAATTGCGTTCGCTAATGTACTTTTCAGGCACGTCATCCTCACGCGAATTACGAAGATCCGCAAATTTCTTAGATCGATAACGCCGAACTTTGAAACTGTATTACGTAATATCTCGTAGCGAATCACGCAGCTTCGATAGCTTGAAATGAGGAAAATTTATTTCGATCTAAAAATATTTAAAAATGAAAACAGAAAAATCACATTCGTATTTACATGAAAAGAATGATTTTACTGAAATATCAAAAATTTAAGGATATATAGATTTGAAAACAGTTTTGTTGGAATTCACCAAAGTTATTATTTATATAGGACGATCAAGTCAGTTGTTTTTATTGACATTCTAGCAATCAATCATTTTATCATACTTGAGTTTTCTATAACATCATTATTTTATTTTATATTATTTTAATAAAAATAAAATTTTCTCAGAGACTTATATCTATCTACATTTTAAGATCATTCAATAAAATTATTTTTTTTTTCATATATATTCCAATTTTCACTTTCCAAAATCTAATAGTCATCATAGTCAAATCATAAAGTTCTTTCTGTTATTTATTTAAATAACTCAGTTTTTTGGGAGTCAGAACTCAGTCTTTTGCCTTGTTATATTATTTGTATGTATTTTATATTTTATAACTATTATTAGCATTTAGTACCTGACTAGCAAGTTATTGATATTGATATAGAAATTAATATTGATAGAATTAATATTGATACAGAAATTCTCAGTGTTTGTGTAAGTTTAATAATTTATATAAGTGACTATCTGAATTTATTATTTACTTATTCAATTCAATTACATAACGCTTGAGTAAGTACAGTTAATGAACATGCCAATATAATAATGTCTATGGTTCGTCCAATCATATTTATCACATGTAAGTTATATTTTTAATTTAACTATTGTTTATTTTTTAACATAAAATACAATAGTTCATTTAATTTAAATGTTTATTCAGCAAATCGAGCAATTTGATGCAAAGTTGTTCGCTAGAAAATATATTCATCTGACCATTAATATAAATATGAGACATTGTAATTATTAAAGCTTGCGAATTATTTATACTGAGGAGAATTCAAAACACGGATCGAAATGGTTATTTGTGGTATATATTCTTTTAAATATTATAAAATAAGAAATTCGTGTACCATGTACTCTCTCTGGCTCAGATTATAGGCTTTATATATACAATTGATTTAAATAACTCAGTTATTAAAACGATTCTGTGAAAGAAAGAGGTCGCGGTGACTAAAATTACAGCGATCTTTAAAATGTTATTTGTGCCAAAAACCACAAAACAAACGCGAGAACCTTTCCGCTTCCAGTCCATATATACGGAGCATTGTATTCCTCTGAACATATAAATGTTCTTTTGTGGCATGCGGATCCCACATTGTTTTGACAAGAAAGTACGACAGTACCGACCGCTTCCGACTCTACGACGGAAATAACGAAATTCCATCGCACGGCAAAAATCCGAGCGCGATGAACGTGCACAGCTGCAAAACGAACATATGAAGTATACGCAATGGCAATAAAACAAGCGTAAAATCTGTATGTATGATATCGGCACAACTACATTTGTGCAAGGAAATTTTATGATCTGGGACATTCGTCGATTTTTTGATCTTCCTCAGATGAGAGAAATAATTAATACATTCAGCGACAAGTGCACTGAGAATTCCGTTTGGTTGTATCAACTGATCTCTTGTTTGAATATGGGCAATAAAATAACTTAGTCGAAGCCAAAAATTTGGTTATTATAATATTTTACTTATTTCTGATAAACATAGGTATCATTGCATAAATAGTAAATAAAGTTAAGAAAATAATTATATTCATTATCATTACGATTGCGCTTACTCAATAAAAATGTTTATTTTTTACTTATATATATTGATATTTTATTACATTAATACCTGAAATTGTTAGAAATTATAATTTTTTCGTGTTTAAAATAATTATACATATAAGGTTATTTTTACATTATAGCAGTAATAATCATAAAAAACAAACAAGCTCTTAATCATAATTATTTTATCCTACAATTATAATCAAATCCAAACTTTTTTTTCAGTGTACCATGTTCGAAATTGTTACCATCTTATAAGTCTATTGATGTTTATTTGATTCTATTCATTTTATGACAATCATCAGCAATATACAAAGGATACATTTATATAATATATTATATAATATATTATAGGACGTATAACACAAATTATAGAAATTAAAGCTTTAAACGATCTGAATCTTAATGCTCGTATGATTCTTGTGTGAATTTATATATTATGTAGTTCCAGAAACGCGCGCCAAAATGATTTCTTGAAAAGCTAACTTTATTAAACTACCGTAGTAATATCACGAGTTAAATTGACTAATAGTTTAACAAATTTTTGATACTCACATCTTCGCATCTTCGAAACGATCTTAATAATGTTGACATTAAAATCTGTAAATAATTAATTCTTATTGCGAAAAATATTACCTCGGCTGGGAGTCAAATCCGGATCTCTTGCATTCCGTGCGAGCGTCCTAAGCCTTTAGACTACTGAGACCTTAGTAATATTCTTCGCAATAATTGACATATGAAGGAACAATGTCTCTTTAGACGATAAAAAACGTAAATAAACAATATAATATATTATAGGACTGTATATGTGTGATAACACAAACTACATTTATATGTTAAACAAAAGTTTCAGTTGTCGGTGACCCACGTGACGTAAATGAAAAGTTCAGTACTGATCACGGTGATCATCACAGTGAATGCGTTAAATCATATTATTTTAATGGCATAAGTGAAAAGATGTTTCTTATTACAGAAAAATTTAATCAAATATATGGCAATATTAAAGTGTATGTATCACAATTAGGAGTGTTGATGCTATCAGTTGTGAAATCCTTGTTGTGATAGTGGTGATGGTGGTGGCGGTGGTGCGGCCGGCATTACACGCGCTGGTGGATATCGGAAGTATGTACTCGTACATTGGTACTCTCTCCTCTGCGGTTCCTGTCGCATTTATTCCCTGTGGAGGAATGAAAATGAATACCGTCTGTTTATTTTCTCTTTACCATCTCTGTAGTCAATTACCAAAGTTTCCACTCATTTCCGTTGTATACTCAGCGAAAGGTGTTTGGTATTTGTGACTATAATTGCATGATAAAATAATTATAGCTAGAAGCTCCATTTTTATAATTACTGCTATAAAGTAATAATTATTATACTTGTAGAGTTTTACGAAAAACATAGTTGGCACCGAAAATGACCATAAATTATAATTAATCCGCGAGACACTTTGTCACTCTAATTATGAAATTTGAGTTGTATATATATATTAGTATTGCAATAGTACTGCAATGTAGTTGTATATTGCAACATCATGTTATCATATGATTCGATTTATTCATACATATTATTGGAAATGTTGATATCATGAAAGGAAAATTTGATATTTGTGATTATAAATGCACAGTAAAATAATTATGATTAGAAGCTCTATTTTTGTAAGTATTACTGTATATAATATTAACAATTATATTAACAGTTCTTAAAAAAAATATAGTTGACACCGAAAATGACTATATAAATTATAGTTAAATTGTGGTAGTTGCAACCATTTTTTTCTCTCAGTATACGCAAGCAGTTACTTCGTTCTTTCAGGAACGCAACGTGTGACCGCATTCTTCACACGCTTTAAAAATTCTTGTTCTCTGCTATTCTTTTTCATTTTCATTATAAAAATTTTTTTTACACGAATAAATCTTTTAACATTTTTTCATTTAGCTGTGTATGTCAGAGAGAGATTTCTGAATATTATACTATTTTCAAAATGTAATCAATTTGATCAATTTTACTCGACATAAATTTGCAATTGCAGTTGTCATCTTTTCTATTACCTCACCGCATATAGATGTGAGTCTCTCGTGAGAATATATAGCCGCCACTGGGCCGATTTTATTTTGCGTTAATTAATCTTCGGCTGTTTACGTGTACAATATGCGAGGACAATGCGGTATGCGCCATAATTACGATGCAATTATGTCGGTTTTCCAACTCGCTTCGATTACCCGGTAAAATGAGTGAGTTAATTGCCGATCGATTCGTTAATTCTCCATGCCGATCCCCATGTAGCCTTTGTCCGGCCACGAGCGAGAGCTTAACATTTCCCTCCTTCCTCCCCCCTCATACAACCTTCAATTACCCATCGATGTACCGAGTATCGAGCGATTGTCGACGTGGCCAATATAAAGGATTTGGCCCCTGACAATGTATGGCACGTGCTGGTCCCGTTCGCTCGCGACTCTACATTGGCGATCGATTCTGTCATCGTCGATTCGACACGCCATCCAGCGTAGTCGGACCTGGAGGGATTCTTTATTGTCGTGTTTATCGAGTGCGCCGATCGCGCCGGCACGAACCGCCCCGGCTTGATATCTCATCAGACTGGCGTTATCGGATTGATTTCGACACCCGGGGCTGGCGCACCGCGATAAGCGAGATAAGCCTGGCGTGGAAGGCGTCAAAGTGTAGAGAAATAAAAATCGGGAAATGAGCATATTTCGCCATGTATTTTTAAAGCGATATATATATATATCTCGAATTGTAATTAGTTTGGATTGTGAGTTTTGTAAAATTTAATAATTTGAGGACACTTTGTGCAAATTAAAATTATAAGAGGAGAAATTGATATCATTATAGCAGTTTTGAGGAGGAATATAATGCAACAGTGATTCTATTCAGGTAGAATATAAACTCATTAGAAAGGCGTCGAAATAGTTTCAAAATGATCATTAAAAGTTATTTTTCGATCAGTCTAACGTTGATTCAGTTTAACGTCAAAATGACGTTATCGTGTTCTGTTTGGTTTCGTGTTCTATTAACAGGTACATCTTTTATTTATAATAAAAAGATATGTTAAAATTATCACTTAACTTTCATATAGCGTCCAAATAAAGTCACTTTGACTTTTTCATGACTTAGTTATCAGCTTCACGAACTACGAAGTGACACACTCTTATGAATAAAAAATGGCATCGATGTTATCTGACGTTTCATTTCTCGACTTATTATTGATTAGTAGCTCTAACTAATTTATAATGACATTGACTCGAGGACGCCAATGTATAGACAGTCATTGTTATGAGAAAAGCACCAAAAAGTGACGTGAACAGACTGCGATGATTAAGTCTCTCTCTCCTTCTCCCCCTCCCCTCTCTCTTTTTCATATCCCCTGGTCAGCTTTCCGTCATTATTAATGAGGATATAAAAAGTGCCCTCGTTAATAAGTGCCAAATCGTTATATGTAAGCTTAGAGCCTCTTTGGGAAACTCGCTTATTGAATCATATTCACTAGTAAACTTTCTTAATTCTCAAAATCGGTATATTGGACTCATAATATAAATACAAGGTATGCTTTTGCGCATGATAACACCAGACGACCAATGAGAATTGTAACCTGACTACGTCATGACTATTACGTCATCATTACACGGCAAATTCAAACGATTAAAAATGAAGTAAATCATGATAGCGTCAATGCATTAAGCACAAAAAAATGCATGATGCATCATTTGTCTTTGTTATTCAACGACGAATAAAAAAAGATAAAATGATATCTCATGTGCTTCATTGCACAAACAGTCATTGCAGACAAAATTTTAATTTAAACAATAACTAACTGTTTTTGTAAGAGAACACACAGAATTTTCACTATGTTTGCGTATAGCTACTCACGCAATATCAAGTGGCTTCAAAACCATGATGGTGGTAGCTATCATGGCAGAGAGCCATATTTTAGCTGGCCAAAGTGCTCCGAATGTCACCGAGATTGAATTATCACGAATGTGACGTAGGCAGACTGCTGCGCAGAAGCCTTCTAAATTCGTCCATCAGATGAGCATATTCTTGTATTTATACTATGATTAAACTTACACTGAGAGAAATGATTTTGTTATAGGAACAAATTAAGGGAAAACAAATGTGATATTTGATGTTAAAAAAAATGATCTATTTGTTACGATCGCAAATTAATTCATCAATGTAACAAATAATTAATAATATCGCTAGCAAATAATACAATACATATATACAATACATATATACATAAAAATCATAAACGGTTGCAAGATCTTAAATCGTAAGAAATTGACCAAGTCTAGTTAAATTTTTTTTTGCCTATGTTAGACTATGCTTGGTCGGTTTTCTACGACTTAAGACTCCACGATCATCTATGAATTCTATGTAAACGAATTTAAAGTCTATCCAAAAGATAGATTAGATTCTATATAATTTGCTTCTGTTACTAATAATTGGTTGGTATAGCAGACTAGCAGCAATCACAACAACAAAATTTGTTGTCACATATTTACCGATCACCGGTTAAAGATACTGGTGGCTTGTTAAATTAACAAAATTCTTTCTCTCAGTGTACAGTTCAACCGCCAAATCCGAACCGCGAAAAATCGGTATACGAAGTGCAGGTGGAATCAAACCCGGATCCACAGATCGCGAGTCAATCGCATTGAGCGGCGAGCCACTCGGCGCCCCGGTGATTAAGTCAGAAACGAGATAACTTGTTCTAGACACTTCAACGCAGCAGTTATTCCGTGGTGATTGAGCGATTTCGTCGGGACCTGGGACCGTAAATCAAAGACGAACCAGTACGAGTAAAATGATTGCCTGAACCGATTGCGAATGCGGTAGCTATTTCGATTGTTTATGATTCACACACCGAAAATCATGGAATCATGAAGAAATTTAACGCGTATTGTAGATGTAAAAGTACAAACGAGGAAACAAATCGAAATTAATTTTTCGCAAAAACGCTGGATTTATGGAGAAGACCGAGTGTTATTTCAAACCTGATGCTCATGCTGCCTAATTTTTCCTAGTGATTAAAATGATCAGCATATTTACAGAGTTATATACACGCGACGTGCGTGGACGAATTATTTTGCATGCGATTCGTTAATGCTTGATCCGGCTTTCGGCATAATTTATTTTAGCTTAATTCGTTCGATACCACGCTAATTTTTGATGTAATGCTCTTTCGCGTCAGAAATGATTCGCCGATTTCGTAAATAGATATTTAATACGGGATTAAATGATGCTGAATAAGTAAATTTTATTTTATTTCACATTACGCGTATTTAAATTTACATTTTACAGCAAAGTGCCGAACAAATTAACCTGCGAATTCAAATTATTAGCGCATATATCAAGCGCCATACAGCGCGGTGACTGCATTTCATAATGCAAATTCGATAATGGAGTAACAAAAATCTTATTCGACTTTCGAATATGCGAGTGTGTCTCTGTATCGGTATTATTTTAATGCTTTCATACGTTTAATTATTTCGACGCATCTCTGGCGCGATCTTTTTCCGCTAATCATTTTATCATAATTAAATCGGGGCGAAAGTGATTTTCAATTAGGCTGTTCGGGTATTCCGCGCAGCACATTGGTAGTCAACGATCCAATTCGATCCAAAGGGTATCTGTAATTTAGCGGCTAATTCTCTCGTGGAAGATCAATGGCTCGCGGCTCGCAGGCACCGTGTAACAAGCGGCAATTTAAGTGTCTCGCAGGATAATGCAAGTTCTCTCCCTCGTACGAAAGGATCGATCGGCTTAACCGTATCGCGCGAAGCTCATCGGAGTATTGCCGGAGTATCTAACCGACCAAAAAGGATATACAGTTTTTATAAACTTTTTTTATAATTATAAATATTTATAAATATTTATAAATATTTTATATACACACTGTTGGACATTAAAGGAGCAATGATAATTCACTTGAGTTAAATAACGTTTTATTATTTTTAACTTTTATTATGTGCCAAAATGTAAATTGATTCATTCTGTGATTGAATTGGCTTAGGTTCGAAGTTCATATTAATGTGTGTATTTATATATAGTAAATAATAAACTAAAAGAAACAATTAATTAATTATTAATTTTTATCACTTTATTAATTTATTATGTATCATAATTTACTATGAATTAAATAATTTAAGTCAAATTCAATGTATTTCTTCAAATAAATTGTTTAACTCTATCATTTTAGGTAAATTAATGACATATTAAATAGGAGCAATGGCTCCTATATAGAAATAATTAAAAATAACTCGAATTGTGGGACATTATGAATTTAACAGTATGCCATGAAAATATTTTTGATTTTAATGCTCTTGAAATAACATCGAATTTATCTAAAATTAAACTGACCTTCAATTCCGGACTCTACCTAAGCGTCATCAGAGAATGAGCAAAAACTTTGCGTTCCGTTCTCTTTTGTCTCTCGCTACTTTAATTCTGTGCCAAGCTGCACCGGTGTACCCTCTTAATGCTGAGAAGATAAGTGGAGGCGCCATACGACGACGGGACACGTCGTATTCGCAGGGATTTACGTCGACGTGCGATGGCATAAAACTCAATTATCAGATTTAGCTCGCGGCTTACTGCCGCGTAGCCAGCATATTACTCGGCGATGCCATTTGGAAAAATTATACGACCCTGTTTACCGTCGCCCGTTCCTACTTTATGTCGGCATGCGCCGGCACGTCTTCATTTTAATATGTGTCACTTCTTTGCGCGCTTTGCGTTCGACGAAACACACACGTTTTCTGTTCGGTGAGAGATCCGACGTTATCCGAAAAGTGCCACTCGCGGCTTTACCGTTCTGCGACGGATATTATTCAGCGTTTCGAATCACGACTATGGATGTACCGTCGCAGAAATATGGGATATCCGACTGTCGAGCTGTCGAAGTTGCCATGGTATTATATTGGCGTCACATCTAAATCGAGCGAAACGACTCGATAAAGAGAAATTTGTGAAAGAAGCGCGTTATAATTGTAATTAAACGAATATGCAGAAATATTTGTAATGAACAAACTGAGCCCCCCCATTTGAGTGTATTTTAGTTTATATTGTTGAATATTTTTGCCTTGTAAATTTTTCTCAGGCATTATATATAATACAATTGGACGCGGAAACAAAGTTTTGAAAGATTTAAAATTTTGCTGTGTATAAATTTAAAAACAATTTTGTTAGAAACTAAAAAATGATACAAAATGTTTTAATTTATTTTAGCAATCAGTTAATTTCCAATAAAATTATTTTATTATACAAATTTATATCTAGTAAATCCGGTAAATTTTTAGATCTTTCAGCAAAATTGTTCTTTTCGCGTGCTAATTTAACTGATATATAACACATATATGGGGAGATTGCATTACAAAAGATATATAAGAAGAATAGAATTTAGATGTGTTATACTCGTAAATAATTATTTTAAGAATTTTATGTATATATATATATATAGGATAAAGTGTGGAAATCGTGGTACAACCGATAAGAGAGTGATTCTACATGAAAAAAATAAGTTGAAAATGTAGAATTTTATATGAAGTTTTGTTTCCAGGATAACATTTTCAATAATTTATGAAGTAAAAATTCATTGTATGCAAATATCCTGTTTTATTATGTATTCTCCATTACTTGATATAATAAAAAAACAAACAGAGCAGTCTATAGCGAAATTTATTAAATTGGAGTAAAAATCTGCGAATATTTAAAGTTAATTTTTTCAAAAACAAAGTCTTATATGAAAAAATTCTGTTCTTATTTTTTCTGTTCTACGTTTTCTTATTTTTTTCATATAGAATCTTTTTCTCAATTGTACTATAATTTCCCTAACATTTTATATGTATATACAATTATTCAAACTCATATTGAATGTTCAATATTAAAAAACATTGAAAAAGAAAAACATTTAATGTTGAAACAATATATATATATATATATATATATATATATATGTATATTTGAAGTATTTTTATGAAGTAATTGTAAGGATTATTTCTATAAAATAATAACAAGAATTATTCTGCGGAATGGAACTTGCGGACAAACTGGTGACCAAATTAAAGAGAGTCGTTGCGGTTTACGTGAACTAGAGAAATTGGCATAGGTTTCTCAATGAGATTACGTCAACAAAGCTAAACCGGTGGTACGCAATGATTTCGCTGAACCACCCGAAACACGTTGGTACGTAAGGAATTCGCAGCGAGCTATGGGGGTTCTTGAATATCAAAGGGACACTCTGTCTTTGAATTTCGAGCATCGGGATGCCACGAAATCCTTCTGCAAACGGTGAGGATTGAGTCGCGCAGCTTGCGCCGGCGCTGATTTTAGTCAATATAACAACACAGTAATTACGTCACGTCTAATTTGCGAGATACATGACGTGGCACAACCCGGTATGCATTCCGTTGCTTAGGTTGTGACACGTAATGTATTGTGTGCGGCGACGTTGCAGGCAAACTAAACCAAACTTAATACTTCAATCATAATGAAGAAACGTTTGTGTTACGCGCAGTATATGTCATCTACGAATGATTAAGTTACGTATTTTCAAAAGCTTTGAATGTAGAGAAACTAATGTTAGCAATAAGATATTCTTATACTTCAATAAATGCGATCGTGTAATCCTATCATCTTTTCCATTATAACAAATGAGACAGTAATACGTTTAAAAATATGCAATTTTTGAAGTCATATAATACAAATTCAATATTCTCATTTCTTTTGAGCGATTTAATACGATTCCAGTTTTCGTGACATCTATCTAAAACTATCTGACGTTTCGTTTCGATTAGCAAAGGTAATAAAATATGTTAGATATTACAACACATTATACGTAACGCTGCATATCGCATAGGATGTCACCTGGTCGCGCAGCGACTTTTCCAAGAGAAATCGAATAGGAGTTGCCGTGACGATGGAATGAAATAAAGAGCATGGACTGTCAGCATGGTGTCAGGATCGTAATGGTCCGCAGCGATGATAGTGACACCGTCCATTCGATACCGAAGCGTGAAATTAACCCGGGCGCATTTCCCCCAGGTACCAGGAACGTAAGCTTGTCCTACGCGCGACATGCAATTCCATTTTTTTGCGAGAGAGCGAGATGTACCGCGTTCACGTTTCCGCTAGTTGTAAAATTTTAACTCACTGCCGTGTGTTTGAACGTATGTACCTCTTTCAGTCCGGACGTGGCAATGCTCTAACGCGAAATAAATAAAACGCCAAATGAAAGCCGCGAGGCATGTTTATTAATCGATAGCGATCGAAACGACTGTCACTATAAATTATATTTTTTCAAAATTATGTATTGTATAGAATTTACGTAAATATTGTAGGGTAACTCCGGTAAATACGCCGCGCTGGGATTTACGTCGCAGAAGTTTCAGAGAAAATAGAAGAAGTGGGGGTAATTTTCCCGCAACTACTCTCTGTTACTTGCTTTTATGTTATATTAATATTGTGTTACGATTTTAGCTTCTTATTATTAATATTAATGATTATGAGTTGAATCGATTTGTCACTGTGTTAAGTCATAAATTATAATCTCATAAAATGATTACTGTAGGACGTGCAAAAGACTTAGTGGTTATTTTCTGATACATGAGTGTAGAGGAATAGTAAAACATGTTGTATAATAAAATACAAATACTTTGCTCTTGTATTCTTTGTTTAATTTGTTATCTTATATATCCTACCCTGTTTGGGATATACGGCATTTTTAGGGCGGGATTTATGCCCAAAGCATACAAAATGCGCAGATTGAATTCAATGTACTAAATGCAATGAACGCATTACGTGAAATATG
>Ga0157363_1002429_pt1 | contig 16393 bp, 2 predicted proteins | sample AttsexASBM1_FD_111477 | JGI IMG/M metagenome (GOLD analysis project Ga0157363, IMG submission 111477) | Fungus gardens microbial communities from leaf cutter ant in Ribeirão Preto, State of São Paulo, Brazil - Atta sexdens ASBM1 | ecosystem: Host-associated > Fungi > Mycelium > Unclassified ... | reverse complement strand
GGTGCTACTCGCCGTAGTGGAACCCAGCACCGTTGCGCCTTCACGCACGATGACCACGCTGCCCGCCTCTGCCGTACCGCTCAGCGCTGGCGTGTTGTCGTTGGTGCTGCCGCCGTTGGCAATGGCAATCGGTGTTGAGCCATTGTTGTTGCTGGCTGCAACCGTGACCGCGCCCGGCGCGGTGGTATCAATGATGACCGTCGCCGCCGTTGAGCCGCTGACGTTACCCGCCGCATCCGTCACCGTTGCAGTCAGCGGATGGGTACCAGCGACCAGGACACCAGTTGTGAAGGTCCATACACCGTTGGATCCTGCGATGGCGGTCCCCAGAAGCGTACCGTTATCCAGGATGCTGACACGACTGCCCGCTTCCGCCACGCCGCTTAAGGTTGGTGTGGTGTCGTTGGTCGACCCACCCGCTGGGACTACCACACCGGTATTGTCATTGGTGATCACCAGTGTGGTTGCGGTCGGTGCAACGGTATCCACGATGACTGTAACCGTGGTTGATGCCGGGCTAACGTTACCCGCCGCATCTTTCACCGTCACGCTCAGTGGATGAGTACCATTACTCAGCGCTGTGGTTGGTGTGAAGGTCCATGCGCCACCAGCCCCCGCCGTCACTGAACCCAGAACTGTGGTGCCGTCAAGGATGGTGACCACTGCGTTCGCTTCGGCCGTTCCACTCAGCGTTGGCGTGCTGTCGTTGGTGGAACCGCCGTTAGGTACCGCAACGTTAGTCACGTCATTGGTGACAATCAGGTTTGATGCCACCGGCACACCAGTATCGATAATCAGCGTGATTGGTGTCGCCGTACTGACGTTACCCGCCGCATCCGTTGCCGTGACGCTCAGGTTGTGCGTGCCGTCGACCAGTGTGGAACTGGTGATGCTCCATGCGCCGGTGCTGCTCGCCGTAGTGGAACCCAGCACTGTAGCGCCTTCACGCACGATGACCACGCTGCCCGCCTCTGCCGTACCGCTCAGCGCTGGGGTGTTGTCGTTGGTGCTGCCGCCGTTGGCAATGGCAATCGGTGTTGAGCCATTGTTGTTGCTGGCTGCAACCGTGACTGCGCCCGGCGCGGTGGTATCAATGATGACACTTGCCGACGTCGTGCCGCTGACGTTACCTGCGGCATCAGTGACCGTCACGCTTAATGGATGCGTGCCTACACTTAGTGCGGTAGTCGTAAAGCTCCATGTACCGTCAGACTGGACAATGGCGGTACCCAGCACGGTAGTGCCATCAGAGATGGTGACACGTCCACCCGCTTCCGCTGTACTGACTGTACCTCTGAGTGTTGGCGTGGTGTCATTGGTTGAGCCACCGTTCGGCACCGTTACATTGGTAACATCGTTGGTGATAACCAAAGTTGAAGCAACCGGCGCAACCGTATCCACCGTGATAGGGAAGCTCGTTGCCGTGCTGGTGTTACCTGCGGCATCGGTCACCGTTACGCTCAGTGGATGTGCGCCGTTAGAGAGCGCTGCCGTGGTGAAGGTCCATGCCCCACCCGCACCGGCGATCACCGTACCCAGCACTGTCGTGCCATCGTAAACCGTGACGATATTACCTGCGGTCCCCGCCCCGCCGGACAAGGTTGGAGTGTTGTCATTGGTGGTTGCGCCACTGGTCAATGGGCCGGTAACCGGTGCAACGTCATCCGTTACAACCAGATTGGTCACTGGTGCTGGTCCTGTGAGAGAGACGTTGACTGTTACGGTCGCCGCTGGACTCACGTTTCCAGCAATATCTGTCGCGGTCACACTAAAGGTATGTTGGCCCTCACCAAGCGCTGTGCTGACATAACTCCATGACCCCGTACTGCTGGCGGTGACAGAGCCCACTACTACGTTGTTCTCACTGATAATCACCAAACTGCCTGGATCGGTGGTACCACTGAGTGCCGGGGTGGAGTCATTAGTGCTGCCATTGTTGGCGATAGGAATGGCCGTTGTGCCATTGTTGTTGCTCGCGGCAATAGTCACAGCCGGCGGTGTGGTATCGACAATCACCATGGCAGTGCTTGATGCACCACTAACGTTACCGGCAGCATCTGTGACTCGCACACTCAGCGTATGCGTACCTTCAGCCAGCGTTGGGCTGTAAGACCAGTTACCGGTGCCGTCTGCGGTCGCTGTGCCTAGAACTGTGGTGCCATCATAAATCGTCACCGTGCTGTTAGCTTCCGCGATACCACTCAGTACCGGCGTGCTGTCATTAGTCGAGCCGCCGTTAGGTATCACAACATTAGGCGCTGCATCATTGTTGGTGACCACTAGATTGGTCGCCGCCGCCGGAGCAATGGTATCTACAGTGAAGTTCACGGTAGCAGACGCCGGGCTAATGTTACCAGCCAGGTCGGTCACCGTGACACTCACCGCATGCGCACCACTGGTCAATGTTGAAGTGGTGAAACTCCATACGCCGTCCGTTCCTGCCGTTGTACTGCCAATAACATTCGTACCATCGTAAATGGTGACGATACCACCCGCTTCTGTTGTACCAGTCAGTTGCGGGGTGTTGTCATTAGTTGACGTTCCTTCACCAATTACCACTGGTGTTGAACCGTTGTTGTTGTTGACTACAAGGTTAGCAACGGCGTCTGGCACGATGCTGTCAATGTTAATGGTGATTGGGCCCGCACCCACTCCAGCATTACCTTCCGCATCTACGATAGTCACCGTGATAGCATGCTCACCCTGACCCAAAACTGGATTCGGGGTAAAGGTCCATTGACCGTCGCCGTCTGCAATAACCTGACCCAACTCGGTTGCGCCATCCAGGATAGTGACCACGGCATTGGCTGTTGTTACACCGGTCAGAACAGGGCTTGTGTCTTTGGTGTAATCACCGTCAGCCAGATCCACCAGTGTGGAACCACTGTCATCGGTGATCTGCAATGTACTGGTCGCAGGTGGCAAGTCTGCTTGAATGTTTAACTCAAAGGCAGGCTGAGGTGCCGCTGGGCTGACGTTGCCCGCCGCATCGGTTGCCGTTGCCGTGAAGTTATGCAGACCATTACTCAACGCAACGGGTGTAAACGTCCATGCACCCGTCGTAGCATCAGCAACCGCGCTACCCAACAGGGTGGTGCCGTCATAAACAGAGACAATACTACCCAATTCAGCGGTTCCGCCGAAGGTTGGGGTGTTGTCATCTGTAACGTCGCCCGTTGAAAGTTCGCCAGTTTCCCCGCCCGCATTATCTGTTGCGGTCAGACCAAGAGGCGCCTCTGGTGCCAGGGTATCCACTGTCAGCGTGTAGGTTGTTGCAGCTGAGGTGTTACCCGCAGCATCAGTTGCGGTGACGGAAAGCGTTTGTTCACCCTGACCCAGCTCAGTGGTGACCACGCGCCATGTACCGTTGTCTGCCACTATCGTTGAGCCTACCAGGAGACCATCAGAGTAAACGTTGATAATGGATCCCGCTTCTCCGCCTGTACCACGTAGTACTGGCGTACTGTCATTCGTCGTAGAGTCAGCAGGAATAGTGACAGGGTTGGCACCGTTGTTGTTACTAACGGTAAAGGTTCCAACTACAGGTGCAGTGCTATCAATGGTGATATTGAAATTGGTCGTGGCGCTGGCATTACCCGCCTCATCGGTGACTACAATGCCCAGATTGTAAGTGCCCTCAGGCCAGGCGGTGGTCGTGGTGTAACTCCAAACACCTGTATCAGGGTCAGCAACTGCCGTGCCAAGCACCTCACCTGTCGCCGTATTGATAATCGATACGGTGCTACCAGGTTCTGCGTTACCACTGATAGCAGGCGTAGTGTCACTGGTTGCCCCACCATTAGCGATGGTCACAGGTGCATCAGGATCAACATCATTTTGCACGACTAAATCACTGACAGGTTCCGGTGCCGTCGCATCCACACTAATTGTGAAGGTCGCAGAAGGTTGACTGACGTTACCGATTTCATCAGTGACAGTCGCAGTGAGCGTGTGCGTGCCGTCTGACAAGACGGGTGATTGGAAGCTCCAGGTCCCGTCATCGAGAGCAATGGTTGAACCGATAGCCTGTTGGTTACCATCATAAATAATGACCAGGCTTCCTGCTTCCGCGGCACCGCTCAGCAGAGGGGTATTATCATTGGTCGTGCCGTCGCTTAGCACCTCAACATTGGTCGTGCCGTCATTGTTGAAGACCTGCAAAGTAGCAGCAGGAGGCGCAGCCGTATCCACGGTGAATGTGATATCCGAAGCTGGGCTAAGGTTACCTGCAGCATCAACCACGCGTACAGACAGCGTATACGTTTCATCAGGCAGATTCGGCAGAGTGATACTCCACGCCCCATTGCTGCCTACCGTGGTGGTGCCAAGCAGGTCATCTCCGTTGTAAACGTTAATAATGCTGCCAGCCGTGGCCGATCCAGAGAGAAGCGGTGTGCTATCACTGGTAAATGTGCCCTCGGTATTGGTTACCGGCACCGTGCCATTATCGGTGCTCAGGAGAACACCCGTAGCAGCAGGAAGTGGGGCGGTATCAACTTCTACACTAATGGTCGAAGGAGCGCTGGTGTTACCGGCAGGATCACGTGCCGTCACACTCAACGTGTGGGTACCGTCTGAAAGTGCCGTAGTGACAGCTACGCTCCAGTTACCCGTTGCATCCACAGTGATCTGTCCAAGAACGGTATTACCCTCTGTGATGGTAATAATCGTACCTTCCTCCGCCGAACCGCTGACGACTGGCGTGTTGTCATTGGTCAGGCCACCACCAGGGATCGCCACTGGGTTACTGCCCAGATCATTACTCAACGCCAGATTGGTAATAACAGGTGCCACGGTGTCAATGGTGACAGCCACCGGCGCACTCGCGCCGCTGGTATTGCCTGCCTCATCCGTTACCGTGACTGACAAGCTGTGATCCCCATCGGTGAGTGTCGGCGTGAAGCTCCAGTCACCATTTTCATCAGCGGTGGTGGTACCCAGAACGGTTAGGCCGTCTGAGACAGTAATAATGCTGTTAGGCTCAGCCGTACCGGTGAGAAGTGGTGTGCTGTCGTTGGTGACCCCGCCGGCAGCAATCGGGAATGCCGGGTCGCTAGAGTCATTCGCAAGCGCCAATCCTAGCGCAGCATCTGGCACATCCGTATCCACGCTAAAGGTAACCGGTGCTGATGGCGCACTATCATTACCTGATGGATCGGTAACTACCGTTGTCAAACTATGGTCGGTGCCGGAATCCAGCTCAGGCAGGGTATAACTCCAGTTGCCGTTCGCACCTACCGCAACCGAGCCCAGCACAACGCCATCATCAGAGATGGTCACAACACTGCCCGCTAATGCAGTACCACTGAGCACTGGCGTGGTGTCATTGGTCGCGCCGCCGTTACTGATAGTGACTGGCGTAGTACCTTCGTCATTGGTCAGTTGCAGATTGATTGCAGCATCTGGCGTTGTGGTATTGATGGTGAACGTGACAGGCGCTGATAACGGGCCAGTGTTCCCGGCGAGATCAGTCACGGAAGTCGTGAGGCTATGGTCACCTGTTGATAGCGGCGTCTCTATCGTAAAGGTCCAGGTACCATCATCACTTACGATGGCTGTGCCCTGTTCCAAACCATCCGCAAAGACGGTAACCGTCGTGCCCGCCTCTGCGGTGCCGCTTAAGACTGGAGTCGTATCGTTAGTTGTTCCATTGGTAATGGCAACCGGCGTTCCGCTCTGATCGCTGCTCAGAACCAGAGCCGTCGCGGCGACAGGCAGTACAGTATCAACAGTGAAGCCAATTGCTGCTGACGGATCGCTAACGTTGCCAGCGGGATCAGTCACGGTCGTGGTCAGGCTATGAGCACCTTCGCTCAGTGTTGGTAAAGTAAAACTCCAGCTACCATCGGTACCCACAATCGCGGTACCCAGCACGTTTAAGCCATCCGTTACGGTGATGACACTGTCAGCTTCTGCGCTACCCGCTGCACCGCTCAAAACTGGTGAGCTGTCATTGGTTGCGCCCCCCGCAGGAATAGCGGTGCCACCATCGTTCGCTAAGGTGATCGCTGTTGCCGTGTCTGGCGCAGTGAGGTCGACAGAGAAGTCAAACGGCTCAGATGGATCGCTGACGTTACCCGCTGGATCCGTCAAAGTAACGGTCAGACTATGATCACCCGCTTCAAGTGCTGGAGACGTAAAGCTCCAGCTTCCATCCGTTCCTACCGTGGCGGTGCCCAGAGGCGTCACAGCATCATTATCATAAATCGTGACGATGCTGCCCGGTTCGGCACTGCCTGCGGCACCGCTCAATACTGGCGTGGTGTCATTGGTCGCACCACCATTGGCAATAGCAACGGGTGATCCACCCTCGTTGTTGATAAGTTGCAGGTTTATTGCTGCATCTGGAGCCGTTGTATCAAGAGTGAAACTGATTGCGGATGACGCTGGGCCGGTATTTCCTGCCGCATCCGTTACGGTAGTGGTTAAGCTATGTGCTCCGGGCTCCAGCGCAGGATCTGGCGTAAACGTCCAGTTGCCATTGCTATCAACTGTAGCGGTACCAATTTCTGCACCGTTATCCAACACCGTTACCGTGCTACCCAGTTCCGCCGAGCCACTTAAGACTGGTGTGGTATCGTTGGTTACACCATTGGTAATGGCCACAGGTGTACCGCTGCTGTCATTACTTAATACCACCGTAGTGGCAGCGGCAGGTGCCGTGGTATCGACAGTAAAGCCAATCGGTGCCGACGGTGCACTAACATTACCCGCTGGGTCAGTAACGGTGGCCGTCAGGCTGTGGTCACCCTCGCTAAGCGTTGGAGTGGTGTACGTCCACGCTCCGCCAGCTTCCACAATAACGGTTCCCAGCACCGTGGTGCCGTCAGAAATGGTTACGATACTGCCTTCTTCAGCAGAGCCGCTTAAGGTAGGTGTGGTATCGTTTGTCGCGTCGCCATCGGCAATTGCTAAACCATCATCGTTATTGAGTGAGACATCAGCCGCTTCAGCCGGAGGTGTAACATCAACGGTAAACGTGAACGGTTCAGAAGCAGCCCCCACGTTACCGGCAGGATCGGTCAGCGTAACGGTCAGGCTGTGATCGCCCGCAGCCAGTTCTGGCGAAGTAAAGGTCCAACTGCCATCAGCACCGACAATCGCGGTTCCCAATGGTGCTGGGCCATCATTATCGTAAACCGATACTGTGCTGCCGGGTTCAGCGCTTCCCGCTGCGCCACTCAGTACAGGAGTCTGGTCATTTGTAACACCGCCTTCGGTAATCGCCAACGGCGTACTGCCCTCGTTATTACTGAGTTGCAGACCAGTCGCCGCCTCAGGTGCGGTGAGATCGATATTAAAGCTAATAGCACTTGATGCCGGTCCAGTGTTGCCTGCTGGATCGGTGACAGTGACACTGAGGCTGTGATTGCCCGCTTCCAAAGCTGGATCCGGAGTAAATGTCCAAGTCCCATCGTCACCAACGGTAGCAGTACCGATTGTCGCAGTGCCATCCAACACATTTACCGTACTGCCTGGCTCGGCGTTACCACTCAACACTGGTGTTGTGTCATTGGTTACTCCGCCGGTGGCAATGGCTGTGTCATCGCCATTCGTCAACAGCAGACCCGAAGCTGCGGCTGGAGGTTGAGTATCCACGGTGAAAGTAATTGAGTCAGAAGGTGCACTGACATTACCCGCTGCATCCGTCACGGTCACGGTCAGACTGTGGTCGCCAATGCTGAGCGTTGGTGTGGTGAAGGTCCAGCTTCCGCCTGCGCCTGCCACAACACTGCCAAGCACCGTGGTGCCATCATAAACGGTGATAATGCTGCCCTCAGCATCAGCAGTGCCGCTTAATGCTGGTGTGGTGTCATTGGTTGCAGCACCCGCTGCGATTTCAACAGGTGATTGGCCTTCGTTGTTGGACAACACCAGATCCGAGACCACATCTGGTGGCGTCGTATCCACGCTAAATTCAATTGGCGTAGAGGGATCGCTGACGTTGCCTGCAGGGTCAGTTACCGTAGTGGTGAGGCTATGATCGCCTGGCTCCAGCGGAGTTTCTGGCGTAAAGGTCCAGTTACCATCCGTACTTACTGTGGCGGTGCCCAATGGCGTACCATTATCAGATACTGTGATGGTGCTGCCCGGCTCTGCGGTTCCGCTTAATACAGGGGTCGTATCGTTGGTGGTACCGCCGGTAACAGGTACTGCGCTGCCACTCTGGTCGGTACTTAGCACTAAATCACCCGCAGCATCTGGCACTTCAGTATCAACGGTGAAGGTTATCGGAGTAGACGGTGTGCTGCTATTACCCGCCGGATCGGTAACCACTGCAGTAATACTGTGGGGACCCTGGCCTAATATAGGAGTGGTGTAACTCCAGGCTCCACCTGTACCGGCGATAGTTGAACCCAATACGTTGGTGCCATCAGAAACAATAACAATGCTGCCTTCAGTAGCCGTTCCGCTCAACACTGGGGTGGTGTCATTGGTGGCACCGCCGACGGCAATTGCATCGCCATCGTCATTAGCCAGTGCGACATCTGTCGCGGCTGCTGGCGGCGTCACATCAATAATGAAGTTAATGGGATCGGTGGCCGGGCTGGTGTTGCCCGCAGGGTCGGTCACCGTTGCGGAGAGAGAATGATTACCTTCCGTTAGCGCGGGGGTGGTGTAACTCCAGTTGCCATCGGTGCCGACGCTCACTGAACCCAGCACAGTATTACCATCCGACACGGTCACGGTACTGCCCGGTTCAGCGCTACCGCTTAATACAGGCGTGGTGTCATTCGTTGCGTCACCCGTAATCGGCACTGCCGTACCTGATTGATTGTTACTCAGTTGAATTTCGGCGGCAGGCTCAGGTGCAGTCGTATCAACGTTGACGATAATCGGATTAGAAGCCGAGCTGGCATTGCCCGCGGGGTCAGTCACGGTCGTAGTGAGACTGTGATCACCCTCTGTCAATGTTGGCGTGTAGCTCCAATTGCCATCGTCACCCACGGTAGCGGTGCCCAGTACGGTACCGCCGTCAGAAACGGTAACGGTGCTGCCAGGCTCTGCTGTGCCGCTTAATACAGGTGTGGTGTCATTGGTAGCTCCAGAGGTAATAGGAACCGACGTACCACTCTGGTCGGTGCTGAGCTGCACATTACCCGCTGCGGGGGGAGCCTGCGTATCTACAATCACCGTAATAGGATCGGAGGCTGAACTAGTATTTCCCGCCGGATCGGTCACGGTGGTCGAGATGTTATGCGTGCCTTCGGTTAATGGCGGAGTGGTGTATGTCCAGGTGCCGTCATCTCCCACGATAGTCGTACCCAGAACCGTAGTACCGTCGGTTACGGTAACGGTACTGCCCGGTTCAGCGCTACCATTCAGCTGTGGCGTGGTGTCATTAGTTGATCCACCCGAAGAAATCGGATCGCCTGCATCGTTGCTGAGTTCGACACCGGTTGCTGGCTGAGGAGCAACGGTATCAATGGTCACATTAATAACATCGGAATCGATAGTATTACCTGTGGCATCAACATAGCTAGACTGGAAGGCATGCGGTCCATCTGGCAATGCGGTTGGTGTGAAGGTCCATTGGCCATCCGCGCCCGCAATAACAGTACCCAACTCAATGCCATTATCTGTCAACGTCACCACTGCACCAGCACTTGCCAGGCCACTTAAGACCGGGGTGGTATCTTGTGTGCTGTCGCCATCCGCCAACAGCACCAGGGTGCTGCCACTGTCATCAGTCACCTCCAGCGTGAGGGTTGCAGGTGGCAGACCCGCTTCAATATTGACGACAAACGGCGTGGTTGCAGGGCTAACATTCCCCGCGATATCCGTCACTGTAACTGTCAGGCTATGGCTGCCGTTACTCAGTGCTGCAGTGGTGAAGCTCCATGCGCCGCCAGCACCTGCCGTTACAGTACCCAGCAAAGTTGCGCCGTCGTAAACCGTTACGACAGCGCCCTCTTCAGCCTGGCCTGTCAGATCTAACGTGTTGTCATCGGTGGTACCACCAGACGTCAGTGGGCCTGTACTGCCACCCACGTCATCGGCGACCACTAATCCGCTGGCTGCTGCCGGTGCAATGGTATCCACCGTGAAGGTAAGTGAATCTGAGGCTGGGCTGATATTGCCAGCCTGATCTTTCACCGTTGCGGTCAGGCTATGTTCACCTTCACCCAACGCTGGCGTTGAGAAGCTCCAGGTACCATTGGCGCCGACGGTGGCCGTACCTAAAACGGTAGTGCCATCAGATATAGTGACAGTGCTACCCGGCTCTGCTGTACCGCTCAGGCGAGGAGTGCTGTCATTGGTAATACCGCCCAAGGCCACTGGCACGGGAACGCTACCCGCATCGTTATTGATTTGCAGGCCACCCACTGCATCCGGTGCCACGGTATCAACGTTGATAACAATATTGGCTGTATTAGTTACATTGCCATTGATGTCGGTAATAGTGGCATGGAAGGTGTGTGCCCCCTCTGACAAATCATTGGTTGCGAACGTCCATTGACCATCGCTACCAACAATCACTGTGCCTAACTGCGTATCACCATCAAACAGCGTGATCACATAACCCGCTTGCGATAGCCCACTGAGAATAGGGGAATTGTCATTTGTAAAGGCGCCGTTGGACAGTTGTGCAAGGGTATTTCCATTGTCATCTGTCACCTGCAGTGTTGAGGTCGCAGGCGGAAGACCTGCCTGAATCTCAACATCGAATGGTTCAGAGCGTTCGCTAATATTGCCTGCTGCATCTGTCGCCGTTACGGTCAGGCTATGTGGTCCGTTACTCAGTGCTGGCGTAGTAAAGCTCCAGCCACCACCAAGGTTGGCCGTTGCATTACCCAGCAATACATCACCGTCATAAATGCTGATAATGGCACCAGCTTCTGCCTGCCCACTCAGCGTTGGCGTGTTGTCATCCGTGGTGTCACCAGTAGTCAGATTATCCTGAACGTCGCCGACGTTATCTGCCACCGTGAACCCAGCCAATGTTGCAGGTGCCGTTGTGTCTACTGTGAAGGCAACTGGCGCCGATGCTGGACCCGTATTGCCTGCGAGGTCGGTCACGGTGGTGGTAAGACTATGGCTACCTTCGGTCAGTGCTGGTGTTGTGAATCGCCAGTTGCCATTAGTGTCAACAACAGCCGTGCCCAATACTGTCGTACCATCCAGAACAGTAATGGTGCTACCTGGCTCAGCAGTTCCACTCAGTGTTGGAGTGGTGTCATTGGTTGCACCGCCTGCTGCAAAAGGCACGACTGTGCCGCCTGCATCGCCGCTCAGTTGAAGGTCACCTACTGCTTCTGGCGCAACAGTATCAATGTTGATGGTAATGATTGCTGATTCAACACTATTGCCAGTGGAATCCGTAATGGTGGCGTGAATCGCGTGGGATCCATCTGCTAGTGCGCCAGGCGTAAATACCCATTGTCCATCTGTCCCGGCAACAACGCTGCCCAGTACAGTTTCGCCGTCATACAAGGTAATGACTGCGCCTGCAGTTGCAAGCCCGCTCAATACCGGTGTGTTGTCATCGGTATAAGCGCCATTGGTCAGTGGCACCAATGTACTGCCATTATCATCGGTGATTTCCAACGTGGAAGTTGCTGGAGGTAAGTCCGCCGTCACGCTGAAGTTAAACGGATCTGTGGCCGCACTCACATTGCCCGCCGCATCGGTAACCGTCACAGTCAGGCTGTGCGCGCCATTACTCAAGGCTGGCGTTGTGAAACTCCAGTTGCCATTCGCCCCAACGGTAGCGGTGCCCAGCAAAGTGGTGCCGTCATACACGCTAACGTAGGTGCCCGGCTCAGCAGTACCGCTGATAGTCGGGGTATTGTCATCGGTGGTCGAGCCAGCGGTTAATGCGCCTTGCGCACCGCCGACATCATCACTGACCACCAGGCCAGCCGCCGCAACCGGTGCAACGGTATCCACGATAAACGTGATCGGATCGCTGGAGCCGCTGGTATTGCCGGCCGCATCCGTCACTGTGGTGGTAAAGCTATGCTGGCCTTCAGCCAGTGCAGGCGAGGTAAAGCTCCAGTTGCCGTCAGCTCCGACCACGACGGTTCCAAGCAGTGTGTCGCCATCGTAAATACTGACCGTAGCACCCGCTTCTGCGGTGCCGGTCAGCGTCGGAGTATTGTCGTCAGTGGTGACGCCGTTAACAATCGCGCCCTGAATCGCGCCAACATTGTCGGTAAGCGTTAAGTTAGTTGCGGCACCAGGTGCAGTGGTATCCCCACCACCATTGTTACCACCGCCGTTATTACCTCCACCGTTGTTGCCGCCGCCGTTATTCCCGCCGCCATTGTCTCCGCCGCCGGTATTCCCATCACCGACCGCTGCGTTACCGCCGCCACCGCCCGACGAACCAGCAAACATCGCACCCAAGCCCGCTAGCGCCGCACCACCGATACCGAAGGCGGCAATCGTGCCGTCATTGGTGGTGTTCTCAGCTAACAGCCCTTCGGTACTGTCGATGTTGACGTACTGGAAGCCATCAGTGCCCGGATCTTCGACCCACCACAGCGCGCCTTTGTCGTCCTGCAGGACCAAATCGCTGTCGCCAGCTGCGGTGTAAAAGTTATGAATAACAACGACCTCACCAGACTTTGTGGTGACGACTAAATCATTACCATTGCGTGTGAAAGACTTAATATCTGATTGATTAAGGTGAAGTTTAACCACACTTGGCGCAGTTAAATTGACCTGGCTGCCATTGACTACTGTGTCAACCGTCCCACCTTTAGGAGTGATAGAGATATTATTCATGTTATCAAAATCCCGCGCAGTTATTAAATTCCATAAAAACGCCCGGTATCCGCAGATACCGGCTTCAATGGCGAATAATCCCGAGGACTACTCACTTTTTCTCTTGGTCGATCTCATACAAACTCATGATGAAATCGCGCTGAGTCGTGTTAAGCCTCCACCCTGAAAATGGGCTGGGTTTATTTTTCAGCGGAACAAAGGGGGAAATGCCTTTATTTTCTATTGGGCGAGCACAAATCAAATTGAATGCAACAAACCCAGATTTAGACATTTTCTCTACCCCGATTGTGTTGGCCAAACCCATGCCAGCTCAGGATTGCTTAATAAAATCATTTAGATAGACACTCTGCCAGTGATAGCCCTGCATACCGTAGATCGCTTTATGCGCCAGCAAATCGAGGTGTAATTGGCTTTCAACACCTTCAACAATTACGCCATTGCATAATTGGTTGAGGTGGCTGAGCAGCGTGTCAAAAATGTGACCGTCGCCAAATTGCCAAAAAAAATTCTTATCAATCTTGACGATTTCAAATATTCCGCTACCGAGCATGGTCAGGTTGGAATAACCCGGACCAAAGTCATCAAGCCATAAAGGGGCGGATGTCACTTTCGCGACACCTTTTAATATCATCAGGTCTGCGCTGTTAAAGCGCGCGGTAAAGAAGGCGGATATCTCTAAACGCAACAACGTTAGTTTCGCCAGTTTTTCTTGTATTTCAGCATCTTCAAAAATACCGGCGACGATATCTCTATCCACATTTACACTGACTATCTGATCAAACCCTTTCTGGTATAGCTGAATAAGTTTTCCGATCTGGTGGAGGAATAACTGCCATTTCTCGTCAGCAGGAAGCCGACTGAAGAACCCTTCATCCCTGCAAGGGTTACGTTTATTATTAATATCTGCATCATCTGAGAATCGGGTTAACAATTCCCATGCAATCAACTCGCCGGCTTTACCGTGAACGGGTTCCAGCAAGAAAATGTATTCAGGTTGATTGCTCATTTCACGGTCCCTTCCGCAACTTACTGATACCCCTGAAATGTCAGGATTACTCATGTGAGATGTAAGGGAAACATCGATAAAACTTAACACGTTAACTGAAGCCTAACGTACAGCTTACAGTTTGCAAAATAGATTTCAGTAAAGACCCAGCCCAACTTTAATCGTTTAAATCTATCAATTTCCATAGTAAACTTAATTTACTTTCACAAAATTATCGGATAATTCCTGGAAAAATTTAAGTTAATACCATCCTTGACAGATATCAAAACAACGAACACATTGAATTTATTGTATAAATTATTCTTAATTTGTCTGATAAAGATAATTACATCGCAAAATTCATTTTTTTCGTTCTGGAACACTTAGTTCCAAAAGACGTCAAAAAATGTAGTTTCTTGATGGGACTATTCAATCCTTAATGTTTAAATTTTCATTATGCATCGATAAGAAAACATAACAGATTGGCTGTCCAATCCTTACAAAATCAGTAACTAATGCAGGGATATTTAGTTCTGAAGCACAGTGGTTCTTTAGCTTTATGAATAAAAATGAAGGAGATAGAAGAGACTTAATTTAAGCGCGAGTTAGAAATGGCTGGTTAACATTTATTGAGAGTGATCTTCATCACAATTCAAATAAAAAGCGGGGAAATAAGAAAATAGAATGGCTGGTAAATAAAATGGGCCCTGTTCAGGGCCCATTGGAAGCTTTAACGATTACTCATCTTCAAGATAGGTGTAACCGTACAAGCCGCTTTCGAACTCGGCAAGGAACTGTGCTCGCAGCTCTTCGTCGATATCCTTTTGCTGAGTAACCTGATCGCGGAACAGTGTCATCAAATCGTTTGGATTCAACTGCACGTACTCCAGCATATCCGCCACCGTATCGCCTTCATCTGACAACTGCACTTCTACGCTGCCGTCCGGGAAGGCGAATACATTAACCGCTTCGGTATCACCGAACAGGTTGTGCATATTGCCGAGGATCTCCTGGTAGGCACCGACCATAAAGAAGCCCAGCATCGGCGGGTTATCAATATCGTATTCAGGCATCGGCATAGTGGTGGCAATACCGTCACCATCCACGTAGTGATCGATGGTGCCATCAGAGTCACAGGTGATATCCAACAGCACGGCGCGACGTTGTGGGATCTTGTTCAGGCCTTCCAGTGGTAATACCGGGAACAGCTGATCGATACCCCACGCATCCGGCATTGACTGGAACAGCGAGAAGTTGACGTAAATCTTATCCGCCATACGTTCCTGCAGTTCATCAATGATAGGACGGTGCGCACGGTTACTCGGGTCCAGATGCTGCTGGATATAGTGACAGATGCTTAAATAAAGCTGCTCTGCCCAGGCGCGCTGGCCAAGATCGTAAGTACCGGAAGAGTAGCCGGTATGGATGTCGAACAGATCCATCTGGCTATCGTGCAGCCATTCACGCAGCGAACGACGGACGTTCGGCTCATGCATCTCCTGCCAGGTATCCCACAGGCTCTGAATCGGACGTGGTGAATCGACATCTGGCGCCACTGGCGTACTGAATTCGTTGCGCTCTACACCGATGATGTTGGAGACCAGCACGGTATGGTGCGCGGTAACCGCACGACCGGATTCGGTGATGACGGTTGGATGCTCCAGGCCGTGCTCTTCACAAGCATCACCAATCGCCCAAATCACGTTGTTGGCATATTCGTTCAGGCCGTAGTTCACCGAGCAGTCAGACTGCGAACGCGTACCTTCATAATCTACGCCCAAACCGCCGCCGACATCGAAGCATTTAATGTTCACGCCGAGCTTCGCCAGCTCAACATAGAAACGCGCCGATTCACGCACGCCGGTGGCGATGTCGCGAATGTTGGACATCTGCGAACCAAGATGGAAATGCAGCAGTTGCAGGCTGTCGAGACGACCGGCTTTGCGCATGATGTCCACCAGCTGCAGCACCTGTGACGCTGCCAGACCGAACTTAGATTTCTCACCACCGCTCGACTGCCATTTACCGGAGCCTTGCGAAGCCAGACGCGCGCGAATCCCCAAACGTGGGATCACGTTCAGGCGCTCCGCCTCTTCCAGCACCAGGCGCACTTCGGTCATTTTCTCGATCACCAGGTAAACCTTGTGACCGAGTTTCTCGCCAATCAGCGCCAGACGAATGTATTCGCGGTCTTTATAGCCATTACAGACGATCACCGAACGGGTTTTTCCCGCGTGCGCGATCACTGCCATCAGCTCGGCTTTCGAACCGGCTTCCAGGCCCAGCGGCTCACCGGAGTTCACCAGTGATTCAATCACGCGCTTATGCTGGTTAACCTTAATTGGGTAAACCAGAAAGTAGTCACCCTTGTAGCCGTAGGATTCACGCGCACGTTTAAAGGCGGCGTTAATTGAACGCAGGCGATGCTGTAAAATCTGCGGGAAGCAGAACAGCGCAGGCAGACGCTGGCCATCGGCTTCACGCTCTTTGACCAGTTTCGCCAGGTCAACGCGCACTTCCGGCTGATCCGGATCCGGACACACGCTGATGTGCCCCAGCTCGTTGACGTCATAATAGTTATTACCCCACCAGGCAATATTGTAGGTACGCAGCATTCTGCTCGCTTCCTGATCGTTCATCGCCACCTCCTGCATGGAGCGGAGTACACCCTGTTCG
>Ga0157363_1002427_pt1 | contig 16403 bp, 9 predicted proteins | sample AttsexASBM1_FD_111477 | JGI IMG/M metagenome (GOLD analysis project Ga0157363, IMG submission 111477) | Fungus gardens microbial communities from leaf cutter ant in Ribeirão Preto, State of São Paulo, Brazil - Atta sexdens ASBM1 | ecosystem: Host-associated > Fungi > Mycelium > Unclassified ... | reverse complement strand
TTGAAACCACTCACGACACGTTCTTTCACTAATAGCGGCCTCACCATAAGTATTTGAGAACATTCGATGAGCCTCAGCCGCAGATTTCTTCATATTGAAGCAAAAAATTAAAACCTCCCGCAAGTGACGAGAATTTGGCTCGTAAACTGACATTTTCAATCGAGAATAACTTTATGAGTCAGACACAAATCGACTAATGTTTCTATGGGATTATGTTGATAGATGCCCAAGTTTATTGTATGACGTCTATGATCTATTTATTTCGACCATCACTTACCGCTAAAGCCATCTATAGGAAAACGGCGGAAGCAAAGTTGTACACCTGTTGTAATAAGCTATGTAAAAAAATTTGATCACTGCAAGAGATCTCAAACATATTAATTGAAATATACAAAAATTATTTGACGCAAACGTTACAATAATAATTAAATATAAAGGAATTAAGAAGATGCTGGAGAGCCCTGTTTTTTCAACGAAATGTGATTAATTTTCCTCAGCTCATTTCTCTTAATTGCACTTAAGGATTGAAAAGACCTTTTCTACAATTAAAGTATCGACAACAACACTTGCTGCCAGCTACAATTTAATATGAAAAAGAAAGAAAATAAAAAATTGTAATTTTGTCATCGACTCCTGCAGTATCTATCTCTTTTTATTAGACAGAGCAAAGAGTTACGTCATGTATGTGCAATGTCGTATTCATTATTGATAATATATTATCTTAACCTAACATGGCATTGGATGTAAGAAGAAAGTGCTACTACGACTTCGTCAATATAATTATTAATTAAAAATCTGTACTTTATATACATTACAGATATTTAGTATTGATGGCATATATTGGAATGCGGCCTTATTGCATGTGTATATAATACAACTGTATTCTACAAATATATTGAAAAATTTTACAGTCTGAGCAAGAAAAACATTAATACAACACGAAATGTAAAACGTATTTTAAGAATTTAGAGAAATAAATCCTCATGATATTGAGGAAACAAAGATTCGGAACTTTCATTTTGGATTTATAGCTTTATAGATTTATAGATATCTGATTACATTGATTATTTGTCTTTTTCCAATGTTGTATACTAAAATAAATATTTTAAAGTATGTGTGCACGGGCGCGCACGCACGAATGCAGAATAAACGATATATTAAAAACATTTATCAATAACATTACATACCAGAGGATTTTACGCAGTCGTATATAGAGCAATTGGGAAACAAGATATTCTCAATAATAATGCTTGGACTGAAGAAATTGAATGTCAAAAGATATAGTAATGTCTCCGTCCATGTTCAAAAAGAAATAAAAAGCATAAAAACACTATAAGTCTTTTATTCCGAGCCACCAAAGTCCATTTTCTGGAAGTACAGAATTACTATAAAAAATTTTGAATCGCACGTAACATATCCTGAAAGGCGGCATCGCCACGAATAATTTGAACCAAAAGAAAAAGAATCGGTCAAGCCATTCTGGACATACAAGTAGTCGAAATGATGATTTTCATGAAAAATGAAGTAATATCTTCTTCTTCTTCTTCTTCTTTTTCTTCTTTTTCTTCTTCTTCTCTATCTGCAATCACATGTACCTCTCTTCTCTCTCACTTTTCATTCACATCTCCTCCAACTTCGACCATCTCCACCTCCTCTCCTTTCCTTCCTTCCTCACCACCCCATCCTCTCTTTTTTTCCCTATCTCACTTTCTTTCGTCCTCTCTCACCTTCATCTGCTGAAAGTTTCCGATGGTCACACAGGGTCGTGACTTTAATAATGTGAGTCAGAGTCATTTTTAATTTTTTAATTTTTTTGGATAGCTTTGTAATAATGGATGACTGCTACAATTTTTAAAAGATTGTTCGTATGATGATCTTCATAATGTGTCGGAGAGTCAAGGTCATCGGAGATGAATTGTCCTTCGATGGTCACTAAGGGTCATTACCTTGACTATGTCACGGTCAGCGTCATCAGAGTTGAATTCCATTTTTAATAACTTCTTAATATTTCATTTTTAATAACTTCTTAACGTGAGATGGGCGACTGCTTAACTTTCCGAAGGTTGCAGTAAATGTAGTGGGAAGACAAGTATCGTATGCCGCAGGTCTATGTTAATAAATAACAATTCCAAATTGAAAAAAGGAATAAAATTAAGTAGAAGTTATCGAAATATGATGAAAAGGATATCAAAAGTTTACATATGGTTATAAAGAATTAAGATAAATTAAAAATAACAAACGGCGTTTCGAGCCCAATTGGATCATTCTCAATGTTATAAATACAAAGTGACTCGTATATATATATATATATATATATATATTTTAAATAGAATGGTTTTAAACTGATCGATAAAGAGATAAAAAAATATATGTACAGACTTCTAGTGAATGTATATCGATGGTCATTATTGCAACTTGTCATTATAAAGCTTACATTACGTCTCAATTGATTTAGCATGTGTTATTATGAATATACTTAAAATAAACAATGTAGTTCTCTATTGTTCATTCTTGAGAACACAACCATATTTTCTTCGTCTTTCCGATTTTAACACAACCTTTAATATTTATTTCGATTGCAACACAATGAATTTTTAATATTGTATGAGTATACTTTTTTTTGTTTGCGAGAAGGAGAAAAATCTTTACACAGCTCCTTATCCGGAATGCTCCCGAAGGAGAACCTAACTGGAAGGACAAGACACCCAGGAATCAATTTCCTAATTGAGCAGGATTCGATGAGCTGCGTCCCTCCTATAAAGAAAGAACAGCGAACATCTGCTAAAAACTCCCTATTCAACACCTCCGCAAAACCACATTAGGCACATTTCGGAACTGCCTACCCGGCATTTCATCCAAATTGTGGAGTATATGCTCCCATCTTCACGGTCCGATATACTATTTAAACCTAGAATCCTATCTTATATTATATTAAATACTATCCTAAATATGTACATCCTAAATATGTATATATACATTTTATATACATTTTTATATACGAATATGATTTTCATCCAGACAAGCCCGAGCTAAAAGCCCTTTACCACCTCAGACCCTGACGCTTCTATTCTGCCCGCTCCTTCTTGCACATGATGGCCTCACAGAAATCCGGGAAGGCCATCCAACTCGCAGCGGAGCACATAGTCATCCTGACAATGGAGACGTATGTCTTATTAAGGACATCGAGCCTCAACCGCTCAAAAAGAGACGTCTCCATTGTTTCTCCGTGGTCTAAGATGGACAAAACAGCGTGTGCATCGCCGTATCCGCAATCCTATGACAATGCGCACAAATCGGTGACGCGTTACGCTGTATCTCAAAAAGGTAGGCTTCAAAGCGCCCACGTCAAAATCTAGATTATGCAGATTGTATGAATATATTGAAAATAAAGAATGAGCCCCTCCATCGCCCATTCTCGTGAGAACGCAACCATATTTTAATATTGTTCCATTTCATATAATTGTTCCGTTTCATGCGAGTACCAGATTAGAACATCCTCCGGAATGCAAATCCTAATCTGTGCAGGTCATACATTGCAACGATAAGAATTTTCTCGCCTCATTTTCCTTTCGGGAGGAATATTCGAAGAAATGTCTACAAATTGATAAGCAATTATAAAAAGTTTTGTCACTTGTTTTCAGCTTTGAGATTCGTCAATATATGGATAAATTGCTTGAAATTTTCAATTATTTAAAGAATAAAGCAAGATGTCCAAGAAATTTAACGGATGTTAGTTTGGAAAAGATTTTCTCATAAAATTATGAAGCATTTAAAATTATGAAAAAGCGATTGTTGGCTCTATCATGTCTCCTTTGTATCTCATGCGAAAAATTATGTGTGAGTAGAGACATTTCTAAGCTTGAGAAGTTGAAGAAAACAGTGGATGGACTTTTTTGAAAGATCTGAAGACTTACATAACAGAACAATACCGACACTGGATTCATTTATAAGCTTTGTTTGAGCAAATTTCACAAAAACTTGCTGCCTGCTACTTGCATTTTGAATAATCTTGCCGTAAAATCATTACCAGATGTTTTAGTTTCAGATTTCAATGATTACGAAAAACTGTTAATCAAAAGAATGAGCAGCTTTCAAGTAGTGCAAACGATGTTGAATTCGTACAGACAAATGATTCGCAAAGTAAAAGGTAGAACATTTCATTTGTCTCTGCCTTTATAAGAAACATTGGATAAGGAAAGTCCTTCAGAAGATCCTATAAATTTGAATGCACATCCTCGTTCGAGATATACCCAAAAGGTCTAAAGTTGTTGGGAAAATTTGGTGGATATTAATAAAGTGTATAAGGCTTTACAATGGTTGAAAGACCATAATTCTTATTTGGAAATTCATCTTCCAGCGTCGTCTGCCGATAAATGATAAGTTGCAAGAATATCGGATCGTCGGTGAGGGAAGCGACAATGATGAAATAGACAAGGTGATTGAAAACACTGTACAACGCAACAAAAATAATGTCAAATCAAGCCGTTTTAAAATGTAAGGCTTTCCTCACGCAAATTACTAATTCTGGTATTAATGATCAGTATACAATATACTCAATGCATCAGTATACAATATACTCAATGCACGCGAAAAGAATTCGACAATGAATCTGCATGCAAGCTTTATCAAATGTTGAAAATTGAAGATTCCAATGGATAATCATTATAAATATTTGGATATCATGTGTTTCCTTAATTTATATCTTGAAGGTCTCAATGAACGACGGGAAGATAGAAATTTTGCCGGATTATTTATTTGTCAGAATTGATTGTCACCGATTAATGTCGAAACACAGCAGATTCAGGTTGAATCTACAGTACCTGTTCTTTTTTCTCAATGATGCTAAATACCGACAATTGAAAAATGGTATCTATAATGGTTGCTAACCCTCAAGGGAGATACACTGCTTATAGATATTTGAATGAATTGAAAGATGAACATGGAATCGAATTGAATATTTTTGTAAAACTGAGAAATACGGATCAATTTTGACGACAACCGTTCAATAATGTCAAATGCACGACTCTGCATTATGATACGGCGTTATGATACGTGATTTTTAACTTTGAGTCCTAGTGAATGGAAGTGCTCTGATTTGGGTGAATATTATGAGACATGAATCCTGATAAACAAAAGTTCGATATTAGACTAATCACATACGATCCTGTAAGTACATCTAGATTCATGTGTATAAAATTTAAAGCCATGATTGATTTTATTTTTCGTCCAATAATCCAATAGGAGAGGTCATTCACTCTAGCGACTAGAATATCAAAGAGATATCCAGTACGTGCATTGATTTAGATGAAAAATGGTCTACTGCTAGAAAAATCGCCGGATGAAGAAGTTATTGCGTTTATTCAAAAATACGTGAGGTGCGAAATTCTAGATAAAAATGTTTTGTCAACGTTCGAAACGGTTATAAGTTATCAAAATCATAAACATAACTCGTATTGCATGCGTATGAAAAAAACGAATATTTACAGAAAGTATCAGTTCGATTTTCCTCGCCCAGTTACTAACAATTTCGTTTTAAGAGATGTCACTTCGATAGTAGTAGGGATAGTAATAGATAGGGAAGTAGAGAAACTTTACGCAAAATTAAATTGACGAAATTGTATTGATAACAGAAAATGTCGATTGTATTCCAGCATTGAAAAGAAGTGCACAAAATTTTTGTAGACAAAGATAACAAAGTTTCGGAAATAGCTGGCATTGAAGGAATAGCGATTAAAATTGATGCTAAAGTGATGATTCAATGAAACATTGATGTAATTTCGGGACTTGTCAATAGAACGATAGGCAATGTAGTTGCAGTTAATCGCTCTGTTGAAATCGTATTGATTCCATTAAAACAGTTATTTCGGACAAAGAAATCACAATAACGAAAGTAGATATTGAATTCAAAGTATTTCATAAAATGGTGATACATTGGAAACAATTTTCATTGTCTCTCAGTTATATAAATATATACAAAACCATACACAAAAGTCAAGAAATTACGTGTAAAAATGCAATGATGAATGAGTAAGTTTGTCACGAGTGAATACACTGGAAGACCTATATTTGATAAATTTTAATCCGCATCAATTAAAGCAAATTTGGGAGCCATTGTAGAATATAATCGACTAAGATCTGTGTTCAAAGTTATCACAAATCAATTACCACAAATCAATTTGTCCGAGAAAAAGACTATGAAAATTCACGACTGTCGATGGGTCACATCTAATATCATTGATGATGTACGGAATTAATTGGTTGCGGGAAACCAGAAAGTATAATTACGTGGAAAATGTACGGCCGCTGCAATCATGTTTCGTGTTACGCTAATGTAATATTGCAATGTGCGTTTCATTGTGTACGTATCAGGCAACAAATACTGAAAAATAAAATATCGAACGCATTGACTGATGCTACCTGCGCGTATGTTGAACGTAAATGTTGCAATATTTTAGCAGTTAGAAAATCTCAGAGAATACTTCAAAGAATGAACACAACAAAATATTTTGAAATTCTTCATGGCTCTAATATCGACGTATTCCGAAATCAATGATGTGGTCAATGAGATATGTAAATATGAAACCGGAATTTTTTAATAGAAAATACACGTTTATTGCATGAAAATGATAAAAAATATTTTATTCGATGTATTGCATCGGTAGCTATACATTTTTTCCACCTGTTTGACAATTTGTGGATGCCACGCCAAAAAAATTGTTGTTCTTTTGAGCCAAATCAGTCATCTAGCGTTTTCGTATATCTTCGTAAGAAGTGAAGCGCTGCTGAGCAAGTGCGTGTCCCATCGATGCAAATAAGTGGTAATCGGACGGAGCCAAGTCTGATGATAAGCCGCATGGGAAAGTATTTCCCAATCAAATGCCTCAATCGTTTCCTTAATCTGTGTGTGATGGTGCATTATCATGAAGCAAAATCACTTTGTGTTGCCTTTTTTGATTTTTCGGTCGTTTTTCACAAAGCTTGATTCAAATTGATCATTTGTTGTCGATAGCGTATTAACGGTTTCGTCAGGTTTTAGCAGCTCACCTTTCTGATCCTACCAAACACAGAGCATTGTCTTCCGTCCATAGCGATTTGGCCTTGCAGTTGATGTCGATGGTTCGTCTGGAATTACTCATGATCTTTTACGCTTAGGATTCTCAAAATATATCCACTTTTCATCGCCAGTCACAATTCGAAAAATGACTTTCTTTTGTACCTGGCAAGTAGCATTTCGCAAGTGGTTTTTCGGTTTTCCTGCTATCTTTCATTCAGTTCATGTGGAACCAATTTTCCCATCTTCTGGATCTTTCTCATGGATTTCAAACGGAGACGGCTTCTCGTGTCACATTCAATTGATCCGCGAGTTGTTGTTGAATTTGAGCGTCATCCTCATCCAACAATGCTTATAATTCGCTGTCTCAAAGTTTTTCGGTAGTTTTCCACGTTCTTCGTTTCTCACGTCAAAATCGCCACTTTTGAATTTTTTAAACCACTCAAGCACTGTGATTTATCAAGAGCATGCTCACATACTGCTCACCGTAAGCTTCGACAAGTATTCGATGCGATTCTGCAGCAGTTTTCTTCAAATGATAACAGAAAATCAATGCTGTCCGCAAATCGTAGTTTCCAGGCACAAAATTCGACATGTTCAACGCTATTACAAACTATACTGTTGTATGAAACTTATATTGTTGTGAGTTGAAAATTTTTGTCAGATATCAGAACAAGGAAATGGCGTCAATGGCGCCGTCTTATGACAACTACATTGACAGCTATGGCCAGCTATTGGTAAATTCCGGTTTCATATTTACATATACACCTGATATTGGAACTCGAATTGAAGCACGTAACATCTTGTTCAGAAGCCAAATGTAATTACAATGTAATTATGCTGAAAAAGAGTTGTTTACTAATATTATCTATACACTCGACATTAAAAAGGAAAAAAGGTGTCACTCTGCAAATTGTGATTTATTTAGAATTTTCGATATAGGAAGCGATAAATGGCAATTGTAACAAATGTAAGGGTATCGTTCTGAAAAAAAAAACCTTAATCGAATCGACTTTATCCGTCTTAGCACAGCTTAATTACATTTATATATACATTTTTAAATGGTGCTTCTAAAAAAATTATTGACAATCGGATTAACGCCATACCGACGAGTATTGTCACGATTAATAAAAAAAAAGTACAAAATAATGAGCGCTATATTTTACGAGGGCGAAGAAATGAATCGTCACTACATATATATGTTAAGAGCAGACAAAAAGTCAGAATGATGATTATTCTAATGATTTACAAGTTATCAAGAAAAAATGGTTCAAAGGAGCACAAGAGGCATACGTGTTGTTCTTTGAGCAGATTAAATAAGTTTGGAAATAACTTTTACATATAATGATACTTTCTTGGAATAGAACGGAATTCTTCTGGTACGTTTACGTGAACCTTAATAAATTATTGAGGTTTATAAATAAATATTATTTTCAGAATATTGTAACAATTAATCGTCTGATTTGGCGCAATATAAGAGCTACCGTAATTGCTGAGCTAAAGGTTGCTCCGGCGCCGTATAAACGCTACCGTAAACGTTGCATTAAAACATCGACTGCTCTGTATAAGAGTTGCCGTAAGCGTTAATGCAAAGCATTAAAACGAATGCAATAAAGTTCTGGCTTGCTCTAGATATCGATATATTACTATGAATAACCAAAATTTCTTACTATAATCGAAGAACTTCGTAATATTTCAGAATATTATTAAGAAATGAATCTCTATATAAAAAATTATGTTAAAATCGGAGAAACGCAAAAAATATGTTGCATATTTTCCTCATGAGAATAGAGGGGCCCATTCTTTATTTTATAGTATATTCATTTATAGTATATTCATTCATAGAATATTAAGAATTTATGTATTGCAATTGAAATAAATGTGTAATGTATGGTCAATACTTATTATAATTATAAGCTACATATATATTATTAAATATAACATATGTGCATGTGATATATATTTATATTTATATATCATATGTTTCAACTTTTTCTAACTTATATTGCATGAATTGTAGCTTATAGAAGGTGGTAAGAGTAAAAAATATGTACACATATGTATATGTATACATTTGTGATACTTGCATTATTAGAAAGCCGCTCCGTATATTTGTATTCTGAAAAGTAGGTGATATATCCCTAAAAATTCATTAAAATGAAAAAGACCATGTTCAAAAACAGATCTTCAAAAATGTAAATCTTTCAAAATTTAAATGATTATCTAACGATATATATGATGAAAAGTAACTGATATATTGTTCAAGATCCCAGTTCAAAGTAAACATACATAAAGCGTATTCTCAAAAATTTAAACCTTTAAAATATAAACGATTATCTGATAATATATTATCTAACAATATACAATACATTATGAAAAATAACTGATATATTATTCAATGTACAAGTTCAAAACGAACATACATACAAGTAAAACAGATTACAATTTCATTCTAAAAAATAAGAACGATATGTTATTTTTAGTGCACAAAACATAAAAGTTTATTGATATTTGGTTTGAAATTTATACTAACATAAAATGGAAAATAATTGTTCCTAATTCCAGAGTACCAATTTGTTAATGACGCGGAAAAAGAACATGGCGGCCTGCTTTTAAAAAACTTTCGATGGATGGAATATTGAAATAAAAGTGTTATGAAAATGGTTCAGATTAAAAGTCTACAATCTTTCTTTAAAATTTCGAATTTTCGTATCAATTCCGATTTTGAGTTTATACCGTATTTTATACCATACTTTCAGCGAGTGATTTGTTGATCAACAAACGTTGCCTTATTGCCTGAAACGAGCAAATATTAAGTAAACATAAAATTCATAAATACAATGTTTTTGGGTCAAAAAAGCTATACAGTTAAAAGTTTACTGATTATTATACGTAATATATATTCACTTCATAGAGCTTTTGAAAAAAAATATCATTCTAATATAATACTTTTCGTACTTCAAGTGTTGTAATAATTGAAGGTAATAATTGATGGGCGGAATAAAGGTCTAATTACAAAATCTTGATTTTAATAAAAATTAAAATAACTTGTTACTTTTTTATTATACACAAACGGGTACAGCATCAATTACATTTATGTAATATCCTTAACATATTGCATTTATTTTCTAGAATAAAATTGTAATCTGTTTTACTTGTATGTATGTTCTCTTTGAACTAGCACCTTCAATAATATATCAGTTACTTATAGTAGTAATATATATTGTTAGATAATCATTTAAATTTTTAAAGGATAAAATTTTTGAGGATGCACTTTATATGTATATACTTTGAACTGGGACTTTTGATAATATATCTATTATTTGTCATGGTAATATATTATCAGATAATCATTTAAATTTTTAAAGGTTACATTTTTGAGAATACGCTTTATGTATGTTTACTTTGATACTATATTATTGCAAGCGATGAGAGATATCTTCGATCAATACTTGCCAATTCTGATAGTTGAAGTCAACAGCGGTTGCAATTTTAAGGTGTCTGATACATTGAATATTAAAACTTACAACATTATTATTATATATGTTTGAATGTTCTATATACTTATCTTGATTCAAGAAAATTAACAACGAGAGAACAAAATTAATATTTTCAAATAAAAAAAAGTTGTGATAAAGTACTTTAAAAATTTAGTTAGATATACATCTAAAAATAATTTTAGTTATGTTATTAAAATAATTATGTTAGAAAAAATGAGTTACTAGAATATTAAAACTTATTGCAGTATTGTCGTCACTTAGATTAAAAGAATATCCTGTTGTACCACTCAGAGCACCGTTAGAATTTACGGGTCAACTGTTAACCAGTCGTACCATCAAGGTATGATGTGCCGCACGTGACGGAATCACAAATAGGACGTAGTGTCGTTTTGTAAGAGTTCGAAATCCTCCAATTAATGTAGGCCAGCGTTCGTGGTGTAAGAAGTTTTATTCTACTTACAAATACTAATGTGTTACAATCTTACGACGTCTCGCAGTAACGGAGATTCTCACAGTAGTCATGTGTCTTCCTGATTTTTCGGAACGGTCCCGAGGCTTACGCTTTTATATTTACAAATTAGGCCGAATTAATACATGGTTGCATTTTAAAGTAAAATGTCATCAGTTTTGAAATCAAAAGTAGGTGACTTTATTTGTGATGCTTTAACTGCTGATCTGCAGAAATTCTGATTTTGGGTATGACCTATTTGGGTCATAACATCCTTCCTCCCTTGAAAAAAAAAACGGAGGTTTGACATTTTCTATGAGAATCTCCTTTCTTTTTTATGCGGGATTTGTTACATTCACCCCGCGATTCTTTCGTTTGTTGATAGTATATACAATTATTACAATAATTAATATAATAGTACTACTCAAAATTGTATAATAATGGGTTCCGGCAGAAATGATGAATCTTGTGCATTTTTTAATTCTGCTGTTACATCTTGTACTTTGACGGTTAAATCTATTAATTCGCGAATAATTTTTCTTAATTTTATTACTTCCAGTTGGTTTAAGTCTTTATGCTCTAGTTGCTTTCACAAACGGGTTAAATTATATTCTGGTAAGCGAAAGTTTGAATAATTGTAACTTTGATGGTTCCTATTGTTTTTACAGTTATGTCCGCAGTTGTTAATTTACATTCTCCATACAGTGCAATTTGTCTTACAATTTTCATTCTACATTCCTCGTGATTTTTACAGTCTATAGTAATTGTTTGTTTGTGCAGTATAGCCATGCTCGTTGATTTTCGAAGGTTATCGATATGATTAGATTTTCGAGGGCTATCCAAATGATTAGATTTAATATACCGCGTACTACACAATATCTTAGAATTAGAATTTTGCACATACATTTGAATTTCACATAACGAATTTGCGTTTTCTAAAATTGGGTTGTCCGGAAAGTTCGTACCGATGTTGAAGGAAAATTGAAACGCAGAAAATTTTAATAAATGTATACTAAAATTTAAATTTTAGTCGACACGAATTTTCCGGACAACCCAATAGGATTGGTGTATTCGCAGATATAAGTATATCAATTTGTTTACCTTATGCTTAAATCTTCGCGAGTTAACGTCATATGCTGGTTTTCGCTATCTACGGTTATTATGATCTGATTTATTTCAGTCAGAGTGAATACATTATCGTGGTCAGGTGCAGGTAATGGTATGATTTTGAGTATATCATATTTCATAAGAAATTAGATAGAATTTCAAAATGATGTGTATATTTGGTTTCGTCATAATATGCCGCTTATATATATATATTTTCATCTTCCATCTTCTTTATTCTATTAGTGTTCGATAAATGCTTTTAGACGATTGACGTGTATACATTTAATTTTTCGTCTTATTTTTATCTTGTAATTGACAGCTGATAGTTTCTCGATAATGTCATATGGTCTTATCCATAATGAATCTAATTTTTTCGATCTTTAACTTCTTCGCAGAGTTTCATCGTGGAGCAATACCTTGTCTCCTAGTTTGAATGAGATAGCTTTAGTGTCTTTATCGTATTGTTTTTCGTATTGTTATGGCGGTTAATTTAGTTTTAATTATATGTTCTCTAGCAATTTAATTGGTCGCCCGTAGTCGCTCTTTTAACTTCTTGGCATAATCGTCATAACAGTACATAGGATTTGGAGATTTTTTTTTTTTCAGTGCAGAGGATAATGTTGCTTGGTATCCAAAAAAACTAGTTCGACTGGAATATACCTTGTTGCTGTGCGTAGAGTTGTATGAACATGGCATATGGAATCCATTCATTCCAGTCCATTTAATCCGCATTAATGTAATGTCACAAATACTCTGCCAGGGTACGATGAGAGCACAGTTACTTTCAGGATGATACATAATTGTCTGTACTTTATTGATTTTTAATAGTTTATAGACATTTTTTGAACATTTTACAAAGTTTGTGCCCTGGTCAATACTTTGTCAGGTATTCCATATTCAAAAATAATTTTGAGTGTAAATTTTGCTATTTCGGCGGCTTCTTGATTTAGTATAGGTATAGATTTACTGAATTTCGTGAGATTATCTTGGAAGGTTAATATATATTTGGTTGCTCATCGTTAATGGGCCAACGATGTCTAAAGTACATTTCTCGAAGGGTCATCGAGCTGCATCTGTGATTTCCAGTGACGCCTTTGTTCTTCTTTTTAATTTGTTTTTCTGGCATGTTTTACATTTCGCGATATAATTTTCTACATATTTAGTTAATTCTGGCCAATTGTGTTTCAATTGAATCCGTTTAATAATTCTTTCCGTTCCTTGATGTCCTAAGGATTTGAATTGTAGTATTCATAAAGTATTCGTTGTTTATCTGCGTCATTATATTCATATTGCGTTCATTTTATCGCTATTTCCTTCGTGTGTGTCTTCGTTTGTCGTATCTTCTGATGAAGTAAATAGTACTTATGCATCGGCTTAATGCATCCGCGTTCATATGCATTTTGCCTACACAATGAATAATCTCGTAATCATATTTCTTTAGTTTGAGTCTTCATCGGATTAATTTTGATCCAGGTTGATCAGTTACATTAAACAACCATACTAAAGACTTATGGTCAGTTATTATTTTAAATTTTGTGCCATACATATCGTCGGGTCAGTAATGCTTAACTGCCGAAATGATGACTAATAATTCTTTTTCGATTAGTATTGTAATTACTTTCCGCTCTTGACATTATGAGGATAGTTTATGCTATTGGTGGCTATCTGTCTTGACCCAAAGTCCCTTGAGAGAGTATAGCACCGCGTAATCAGATGCATTGATAATCATAAGAAATTCTCGTGAAATCTGGATATTAGAGCACGAGTATGATAATCAATTTACTTTTTACAATTCGAACGCATTTTATTGTTCGATTGTCCATATGAATAGTTCTCTTTTCTTTGTCAGTTTAGTTAGAGATTTGGCGATCTCGGAAAAATTTTCGATAAATTTCCTGTAATATCCTGCTGAATCAATAAATGCTTGTACCTTTTTTATTTTTACTGGAATAGGAATTCATTTTTAGCTTAGTCGGATCTGATTTGATCCCGTTATCAGTTATTATTGTATATGCCCTAGATAAATGAGTCTTTTTTGAGAAATTCGCATTTTTCAGGCTATAATTTTAGTTTATGCTGTCTCAGCTTATTGAATATTTCGACGAGTCGCGCGTTGTGTTTCTGTAAACTGGCTCCATACACGATTATGTCATCTAGATATACTAAACATTTAATACCTTGTAACTCAATAGAACAGAATTCATTAAACTTTGAAAAGTGGCGGGCGCATTTTTCAATCCGAAGGGCATTCTATTAAATTCGTAATGCTCATAAGTGGTTGAAAAAGCAGTTTTGCTTTTATTCGACTCAGTCATGGAAATTTGGTGATAACTAGATGCTAGGTCTAATGTAATAAATATTTAGCGTTTCCTAGCTGAGCCAATATATCGATTATATTAGACAGAGGAAAAAAATCATCTATCAAGTCAATTTTTTAAAGTCTACTATGCGTAATTTAGGTATCTTGTTGCATCAGTCTTTTTGGATACAAGAAATGGCGCTGACTATTGTTTGGTCATATTATTTCGTCGTTAAGCATATGCGTATTTGTTTGTGCATTTCTTCCTTATGCTTCTCGAATATCCGATACGGTTTCACATTACAGACGCACTCTCTACCTATGTATGAATTTCATGTGCGAGTATTGGTATGCATCAATGGATCTCCTTTCAAATGGAACCTGTTATTGTATTGCGTGCAGATTTCTGTTATGCTCTTCTTTTCCTCAGCATTTAAATATTTTCGATGCAGGTGTTTCTTGAAATTATTGTTTTAATTTCTTTTTCTTCTTCTCCCTTTTATCTAGACGACTCACAAATGTCTTCCGACGCTATCTCAATCGGAGTTTTGCAAGGTACTTGCATTTCTGCATGCATCTCCGGTATTTATGATATTGATCAGACAGAGATGATTTTTTAGCTGTATCAGACAGTTACCAATAAGTACTACTAGTTGCACTTCTTCGAAATCTGAATTATTCCCGTATCGTTTATAGTTGTGGTTTCTATGATTGCCTCATGCTTAGAGTTGATTCTTGTTATTTTGTAGGGATATAATTTTAATATGTTGTCTCCTATTTTTAAAAGCTTATTGCTGTAGCATTTTGCAAGATGTTTTCGTAGGAAATCAATTCCAAGTATGTCTTTGTAGTCGATTGAAAATCATCTGCAATTACGTACATGGAGTGCTGTATTTGGCGTTCATCTAATAATATGATAGCAGCTATTTTTCCTATAACAATTATTTCGTGTCCTAATTCCAGCTAACGTCATCTTGTCTTCATATATTAACATTTCTCTCTTCAAATTTCGTTTTACAAGGGTTACTGCTGCTTCAGTGTTGAAAAGAAATTTAGTTTTTCCTTTCTTGAATTCTTTGATTTGCAAATTTATTAAATTCAGCCCTGTACTGGCTCGTGGCACCTCAGTAACTTGCGAAATTTGATAATTGCATGTAGGTTTTGGCGGTTTCGTCTTTGCGATGGAAATTAGCTTCTTTTCCTCCTTTCATTTTCTGCTGTACCCTGTCTTCGGGTTTTTCCGTCGCGTTCCGATGCGTTTTCATGCTTCCCTTTGATGCGATTCCTGACCGTCCGTTTAATGTCCAGCATTCGTTACGAATGTGTCCTGTTTTTTTTGCAGTAATTGTAATATTTTGCAGCTGTATTTATGTTATCCTGTCCGCTCTGCTTTGACAACAAATGTTAGCGTATCTGTTGATTCGGCATTCTTGACCATTGTGTCCCATTTTCCCACGTTTTTGACAATATGATCCTCGGTGATAAGTTTGAATATCGAGGGTTGCTACCAAGTGTTCCTTTGATTTTTTCTTCAGTAGTAACCCCTTGCTTCTTGCAGTGTAGCATAATGTTGTGACTTCACAAGTAGTTTGATTTTATCTCGCAATCCTATTTGGAAATTCTGTAGAGCTTGTTTTTGAATAGTATCTAGAATTATGTGTTTTTGTTCGCTGTTATACCCTTGTCACTGTTATATACTTGTTCTTCGATCATTGACTCATATACGTGGGTCGTTTGATAAGTTTGATAAATTTCCATGAAATGGTGCTACAATCCATTTGATGACGCGACATCTCGAAAGATCCATTCTTCGAACCCCTTCAGGCCAAATTTCAGTCAGAAAGGACGCATAGTTCACGTTTGGTAGTCATTTGAAGTAGGCTGTCTCAAAGTCTGCAAAATACTCATTGACGGCGACAATGACTTCCTCATTTGACGAGAATTTCTTTCCACCGAGCCAAGTTTTTAAGTTTGGGAATAGAAAGAAGTCACACGGGA
>Ga0157363_1002426_pt1 | contig 16408 bp, 12 predicted proteins | sample AttsexASBM1_FD_111477 | JGI IMG/M metagenome (GOLD analysis project Ga0157363, IMG submission 111477) | Fungus gardens microbial communities from leaf cutter ant in Ribeirão Preto, State of São Paulo, Brazil - Atta sexdens ASBM1 | ecosystem: Host-associated > Fungi > Mycelium > Unclassified ... | reverse complement strand
TCTCTCTCTCTCTCTCTCTCTCTCTCTCTCTCTCTCTTTCTCTTTCTCTGTACTCCGAAAGATTATTCTTGGGATGTATTCCTCGATTGGGATTGCTTTTGTTTGAACATCAAGTGATTCATTGATTCTTGTACAAGTCAAGCTTTTAACTACGTTTGAATATGTGTCACAAATCCTGTATGTAAATAATATAAGTGACTTGACTATTTTGCAGGTTTATGGCATAAAGTGAGTGTACTTCTCTGTGAAATTAGCAAACTATTGTTATTGTGATCAAGTTATCAAAGGGTTTGTAGATCAAAGGGAAGGATGTCACTAAAACCCAAGAGAGTGGATTTTAATAAAACATGGCATGTACTGCAAGAGACTATCAAGGGAGTGATAACGTTAGCAAATATCCCACGTGCTATATGGAATGATAGATTTAGGTATGAAATCTGACAATTATTTTACATGTCATTAATGTAATATAGGAAAGTGTATATTAAGTGTAGATTATGATTGCAGCGATGTTTATTCTTTATGCGTTGCGTATCCTGAACCACTAGCAGACCGTTTGTATGATGAGACAAAGAGGTTTTTGGTTAACCATGTAGACCATTTGCTAATACAGGTCAACTCGTATAATGATAAGTGGGAGCTGCTTCCAGCGTATTATCGCGCTTGGACAGAGTACTCGCAAGGCATCGACTATTTGCATAGCTTGTACTTATATCTTAATCAACAACACATCAAAAAACAGAAGCTCTCAGAAGCAGAACTTATCTATGGCACAAGTTTGCACAATAGAGAAGAAGAGTGCCAAGAGCAGATGGAGATTGGTGAACTTGGTTTGGACATTTGGAAGAAAAAGATGATAATACCACTTAAGAAAAAACTAGTTTCTCTTCTACTTACGTGTATCGATGCCGATAGAGATTCGAAATTGCTTGCCCCAACCGATGTTATTTGTGGTGTTATAGAAAGTTTTGTTCGGGTAGAAGATCACAAGATGAAGGGAAAATTAAACGTAATTGATTACACAAACTTTTCTTTTTATAAGCAAAGAAAGGGTTTTTTTATTTTTAAATTTCTATTAAATTATGTTTTTCAGTTGTATCAAGAAATTTTTGAGGAACCTTTTTTGGAGGCTAGTGGAGAATTTTACACAGCGGAAGCGTCATCGTTGTTGCAGCAATCAGACGTTACGCGTTATATAGAAAAAGTAACGTGGAGACTTGCTCAAGAGGAGGCACGCGCTTATAAGTTTCTTCACAAGAGTTCTGTAGCAAAAGTACGTTATCGCGTTTTTCATCTATTTTAGAAGTAGCTAAAATGGATATACACAACAGCAATATTCTGTTGCAGGTCAGAGCATGTTGTGAAGATAAAATGGTAGCTGCACATGTAGATTTATTACATTCAGAAGCAGAAATGATGATAAAGAATGAGAGCAGACGAGATTTGGCTCTTCTTTATCCATTATTGAGGTCTTTGCCAGGAGGTTTAGATCCACTTGTGCAACATCTTACTCGCCATATTACACTGCAAGGATTACAAGCAATTGGACCTTTACAAGGAGAAAATGTGAATATAACAAAATATTCAAAAGTATACTAAAATATATAGATTTACGTAATTTTATAAAGAAAAAAACATGAATTTCCAATTTCAGGTATACATGCAGTTTGTGGAGAATATGTTAAATGTACATTCGAAATATTCCGAAATGATTAAGGAAGTGTTCAATTCAGATCAAAGTTTTGTAGGTGCTCTCGATAAAGCTTGCTCCGCCATCGTAAATTACAGGCCTGCTCCGAAGCAGCCAGTTCGAGCACCAGAATTGGTAAAAATCATTTAAAAATATAGATATTTTCAATTTAGGATACGGTTTCTATTAATAAGTTATATAATGCGTATCTTTCACTTAGTTGGCGAGGTATTGCGATATTCTATTGAAAAAGTCTCCCAGGGCTGCCTCCGAAAGTGAAATCGAGGACAAACTGAAACGCTCCATAACAGTGTTCAAGTACGTGGATGATAAGGATGTGTTCCAAAAATTTTATTCGCGTATGTTGGCGAAGCGATTAATACATCAGCAGTCGCAATCGATGGATGCCGAGGAAATGATGATCGATGACCTGAAACGGGCGTGTGGTTACGAATTTACGAACAAGCTCCATCGTATGTTCACGGACATGTCCGTCTCAGCGGATCTCAACGCGAAGTTTATCGCGACCTTACGGGAAGGCGACGGAGAGAATCAATTGGGTACCGGTTTCACAGTTAAAGTGTTGCAAGCTGGTGCTTGGCCACTTGGTCTACCACCTTCACCCGGCCCGTTCCATGTTCCACAGCAACTGGAGAAATCCGTCCAGGCTTTCGAGACGTTCTATCACATGCAGTTTAGCGGTCGGAAGCTTACGTGGCTGCATCATCTAAGTCAAGGCGAGCTCAAATTTAATTATTTGAAGAAACCATATTTGGTCACTGTGCAAACGTATCAAATGGCGTTGCTGTTGCTTTTCGAGCATTGTGATACGATTCCATGTAAAGAAGCGGCTGCCTCGTTACGTCTATCGCATGATCAGCTAATGAAGCATGCCGCTAGCCTTGTGGATTGTAAGATCCTCACTAAGTCCAACGATGGCGAATTGGAGGAGGATACTATTCTCACGCTCAATTTTAGTTACTCCAACAAGAGAACCAAGTTTCGCGTAACAGGGGTGTTACAGCGAGACGCGCCACAGGATGCGGAGGCTACACATCGCAGTGTAGACGAAGATAGGAAGATGTTCTTGCAGGCGGCTATAGTTCGCATCATGAAGAGTCGCAAGCTATTAAAACACAATCAGCTCATACAGGAGGTGAGTTGCGAGTTTCGAGAATGTAACGCAAGCGCACATTAATTACCTTGTGTAGCGATGTTTAATATAAATCTATTGTTTCAGGTGTTGAGTCAATCAAAAGTTACTTTCGCACCTTCTATCGGAATGATTAAAAAGTGCATTGAAACTTTGATAGATAAACAGTATATCGAACGTACGCCAAATAGCGCGGACGAGTACTCGTACATTGCGTAACCTTTTAACGTCTGTCACTAATTTATTTCACTCGAGATGCATCCCAAACAACATTCTGTTAAAAGTTAAAGTTAACAGATCTCTCACTGACAAGGCTATATAATAAAAACTTTATTCGTTGTTCGACTAATTACCTTCGATGTTCATTGAAAAAAACTTTCGAGGATAATTAGTCATAGAAAAAGAGAAAAACTATTGAAAAAAGGAAATGAGCTCTCAAATTTGATTTGAAAGATCGGGAAAAGCATCTTAGCTCGCTTATTCGCTCTTAGGATCAATTAATTAATAAATACCTTAATTAATTTACTGACTTGTAACATATGCACACTGAATAAAAAGTTGACGTTACTATTTTATATTGGAGTAACACGTCTCGCAAAGAGTAATTTTGTACATAATATAAATATTTATTACTTTTCCTTTAATAGAATCTATTTGTCCAAAAGAAACAGACACTCCATTATATATACATCTTTCCTCTTACAAAATGTATATACGATCATTTTTATCAATATGATCGCGACTTTTTTCATCGACGAATGATAGATCATTAATAAGGCCCCGAATGGCATTTTTAAAATAATGTATGCATTCGTGCAATCATTAATATAAAAATTCCAATTTCATTATAAAAACTTCATTCGTTGTTCGACAAGCAATAGCCTTCTTTACGCGCGCAATATATATATATTTTCTATGTTAAAATTATATTGCAAGTTATTTCAGTTATAATACTAATCGCGTAACTTCTCAGAAAGCATGGAACGTTATCTAAATTACAAACAATATATTATATATACGTATATTCTTAATATTATTAGGAACGTGGAGGCTTTAATTGTAACAATTCAGGATCGAGCAGTGGATTATTGTCAGCTTCTGTCTCCGTTGATTTGTTCATGTTGTTCACGATAAGAGATGATGCGCTGTCTGTGTTGTTATAAGGAGAAAAACCTGCCCACTCCATACCAAGATATATAGGACTGCATGGTGATTCCAATAACAAGTGATCCGAGTGTTGCGATTGATGTTGCTGCACTTCTTGACAATCCGGTGGTAAGTGCGATGATGTCATATGAGTTGCGATTTTACATTGTTTTTCTTGCTTGCGCCATTTTGCTCTCCGATTTTGGAACCACACCTATTCGCAAGGAAATTAATAATGACACGACTTCTTTTAACCAGATACTCCAAGTACATACAATTCTATTAGTGAGACATGCAGAAATTACTTGTACTCTAGCTTCTGTCAGTTGGATACGAACTGCGAGTTCCTCCCGAAAAAAAACGTCGGGATAATGGGTCTTCTGAAAAGCACGTTCCAACTCCTCCAGCTGAAAATTGGAAAATGTGGTGCGGTACCTACGCTGCTTTCTTTTGCCGATGACGCAGGATGGTCTCTCTTCGCTTTCAGGGCCAGTCGAGAAATCATATGCTACAAGAAGATATAATTTATCCATGACATATTCTTTCGACAAAATCATCTCGATACGTTATATAAGGACATCAAGAGTGTAAATGTTCGTTAGTCTCAGCGCGATACGAAAATCCACGATATGATTCGCTCAGATTTTATGCCGCGATGTTCCACAGGCACGTCAGAAATAAATACTTCATAACTGTTAAACTGATTACTACTAACTCTATTTAAGAAAAAGGGTTGACTGCGGATCCACTTAATGCACTTAGCAATAACTTAATTGAGCGACACTCTACTCCAACTTGGGATACTGTCAGCGGAGACAGAAGCGGTTAATTAAATCAGATCTACGTGGCACACGGTCGTATACTTACTGAATTTTGCAGGGAAGCAAACGGAGGTGGATTGCGCGCCACCGATTAGACCAGTCAGGGCAGTCGACTGCAGATCGTCACTCTGATTGACGTCGTCGGAGACATTCGTCGACGATGCTACGATCGCACCGGCTGATACAAGTGGATCGCGCGGCGTGCCCACCAGAAATAGCTGCCTGCCGTTCTCGTTTCCACTCTCGTCTTCATCGTTCAGATCCATCCCACGAGAACTTCTAGCTCCCTGAGGGAAGTCGCCAAGTCGAGTATAATTAAATTAATCGCGCGCGAAACAAAGCGCGCGATACGATGTTGAAGTTCAATTAACAAGAAGTTCGTTTGCATTCAAGCTAACTGCATAGTGATTCCTCGGCGTTTCCTCGTTCTCTTCTTTAGAGGTTTTTTTTCTTTTCCTTACACTTGTACAACGCGTATAGACGGAGTAGGGGATAGAGTATACTCAAAGTGAACTCCCTCAAGGGGTGTGGTGAAGCCTAAAAAATGTGTTGCTTGTACACCACTAATCAATAGCGTACGACTGTTATAGTACGTCCATACGATAAAGAAAGTTGTATATTTCTCGTTGACTTTACGACGAATCAACTTGGTATATTTACAAGTGCGTTTTGCAATTTTATAATCGCGTTTTTATGACAACTGATCCTTTGATTATTTGAGACTGAAAATGTAACAGCTTCACATACACTGATAGTGAGAAGACATATAGAGCTATATTAAAATTCTGATCTTTTTAAAATCAATATCAGTAAATATATGTATGGATCTTCCAAGCTGAAGGTTGGATGTTAGGCTAACGACTTAATTCTAATAATTAATTAGAAAAAATACATTACAAAAAAATCTTATGAGATGTAGACCTTGTCCCTTCTTGGGATGTTGCGCCATCGAATTATAAATGAATTATAATTCAATAATATTTTTAAGATTTTATTGCTCGCGATATAGTGTATAATAATACGTACAAAACTTATTGTTTTTATTCACATTTACACACTAATAACAAATAAATTATATGCTTTAGCAGTCACAGCTTACATTCTTCAAGAGTGAAAAATATATTTTAGAAACATCAGCAAGCATATTTTAGATCCTGTTTGAAAAATGCTACTAATAAAACTTTGAATTTTGTATCGATTGCATCAATCTTTTTAAGAATGTAAATTTTTACAAAATTACGAGATTTATCAATTTATCATCTTGTTAATATATGGATAAAAATTGTCTAATATCAAAGGACGAAAAATGTTCAATTTGTATGAAACTTTTCATACCTGAGTTTTATTTTCATATAAGTTCTTTCATATAAATTGTTCACTGTTCTCTCTGTTCTCTGTAAGAGCGTTTGGAAATTGTCTTCGATGAAAAAGAGACGGATTAGACTGGTAGACATTAAGAAATCGTCATCAAAGAATTTTGTTTCCATCACGATGTTGCCATTATTAATATCGTAATAGAAATAAAATTTTTGGACGATGATCTCTTATAATTTTATTTCTATTACGATATAATAACGGCAACGCCATTGTGGAAACAAAATTTTGACAATTTCTTAGTGTCTATCAATAGTCTGTCTGTTTTCATCGAAGACGATTTTTCGATCGTACATAACATCAATCAACGTGAACAGAACTTATACAAAAGTAGGACTTATGTGTGAAGAATATTGTAGTGAAAATTGAAGAATGTAAAATTGAAGAATTCTTTTTTACCTTTTCTGAAATTTTTATAATGTATTTTTTTTTGGAATTAGGTAGCCTAACATCCGACTTCCAGCCTGGAAGATCCATACATATATCCAATGATATATGAGACCTATAGTTTCACATCGAATCTGAACGCTGGTGATCAAAGATCTCTTAATCACCAGAGGGACTCATTTTCGGCTCCTTAAATACAAAAAATCGCTTATGTGAGCACAAGTGGGATTGAACCCGAATCTACAGATCGTACTGAGCAGCAAGCCACTCAAAAGCCGCCTCATTGAATTACAATATTCATATCATTAATGAATCCTTTAATTAATGATTATAAAAAGATCAGAATTTTTTAATATAGCTCTGTACATCTCACTATCAGTGTACGTGAAGTTGTTACGTTTTCAGTATCTCGTTCTCAAATAATCGAAGACCAGTTGTCATAAAAATGCGATTATAAAATTGCAAAACGCAATTGTAAATACACAAAGTTTATTCATCATTATAAAGTCAAGTGAGAGATTTTTTTACAAAATTTACATTCTTAGAGAGATTTACGCAATTTATACAAAATTAAAAGTTTTATCAGTACCATTTTCCAAACATCCAGATGAATTTAAAATTATGTTTATTAATTAATTTATCAATATTGTCTTGGTTAATATATACATAGTCAGTATCCAATAACAAAGAATGAAAAATATTCAGTTTGTAAGAAACTTTGTACACGTGCATTATATTTTTGTATAGAGTGTCTGTTCACATTGATAGGTTCCGTGTTATGTACAATTAGAGCCGTTTGGAAATCGCTTTACTGTTAGACGCAGAAGAGCATTCGACTGATAGATCGACTAAGAGATCGTCGTCAAAGAATTTTGTTTCTATTACGACATTGTCACTATTTGTAAAGAAAAATATATATAATTAATCAATGAATGAGTGATAAAACACCATGTGTCTTTACTTACTTTAGTATATTTGTTGATATCATCGGATTCTCTGGCGATGTCAGAATTGAACTTTTCCATATAATAAGGTTCAATGGATCCAAACTCTCAAAAAACAATTCTTCCAGGCAACGCTCTTTAATCAATATCTTCTGTTTTAAACAAAACCTCTCCATTTTTTCTGCAGAGCTAAAATTTATCTTCCTTTGTATCTGACATCGTAGGATCTTTTTCAGTATGTGCTTCATGTTCTACATCAGGCGCAGACCTACAATCAAGCAAAGAACTAACCTAACCATAGATTCAATCTATCATGCTTCAATGATGTACCTAGAAAATCAACCTTACTCACAAGTTTTTGTTATCCTTCCAGACAATTTCCTTATTATTGGCGTTGCTTCCAATTACTGATGGAATCATAATTAAAGAGATACATTTGTTCATAAATCCATTTTGTTGTCAAACCAACGTTCTAAAAGTACCGGTTCTTTGTAGCTGCAATATTAGTCTTATTAACGCTTTAAATAAAATAAAATTAACATTTAAAATAAAATAATATTAAGTGAAAATCGAGAAATGAATACAATAAAGAGATTCTATTCGATTAAAACAAATCTTGATGCCCAATATTTAAAATTTTACAATTTAAATAAAATAAGCATATAGTCATCAGAAAGAAAAAAAAATGAAAAGGAACTCAACTGCAAAAAACATATTTTAGAAATGTTCGGTTTGATATTCTGTTTTAACCTAAAAACTGTCACTAATCGTGTAACAGTTGGGGCTAAATTCAATCATAAATTAAAGGATATATCTGAAAACCTTTGAGAATATCCTTCCCGCGAGACGGCATACTTAGGCACGATCAGAACAGACGGAATTGACACGATTATACAAATGGAAAACAACGCGCAAATTATTGACTACGTTTACATTATTCGTCGATTTACGTCGATTATTATATCGATCGAATTATATCGATGTTATGAAAATAGCCAATAATAGCGTGTTCCTCTGAAGAATGGAATGATTATAATTAGCCAATTTCCTAACATTGATGTTTTAACTTTGGCGTAAATTGATCTGTGTAAACGTAAACATTGATCCTCCATATCTGCGAATATCTCTTAAGCCACACTAAGCACTTTGAATTGTAAACACTGACGAGCAGCAGCAGCGCAGACGTACCAGTCGGCAAAAAAAGGAAGCAGGAAAGAAATCAAAGTATGAGCGAATAGTAAGGATCTTGTAGTAAGGAATGAGAACGCGTGCGCAAGTTGCGAATTCGTCACTGTCATTCAAAGGATACATTCTTCGAACGAAAAATGCTCGTTTATTACGATTTACAGCGTTTTCGGCCCGACTGGATTTGCACATTTTGGAAAAAATCTATTATAAAAATCTCATGAAAGGAAGACTGTCCCATCTTGGGATGTTGCGCCATGGAATGAAAATTATAAAAGAATACACATAAAATAGTAATTTTTTTAAAAATTTTATTGTTCGCAGTGTAGTGTATTATATGTACAAAACTTATTGCATTTATTCACACTTAATAAATAATAAATAAATTATGTGCTTTAGCAATACAAGTCATATCCTCACATCTTTTAAGAGTGAAAACATATTTTAGACGCATTAGGCCCTATTTGAAAAATTGTACTGATAACACTTTGAATTTTGTATTGATTGCATGAATCTAAGAATGTAAATTTTTACAAAATTACAAGATTTATCAATATTATCTTATTAATGTATGCATAAGAAGTGTTTAATATTAAAGGATGAAAAATGTTCAGTTTGTAAGAAATTTTTCACACGTGCATTGTTCTATTTTTGTATAGGGTCTCTGTTCACGTTGATTGGTCCCACGTTGATTGGTTATACGATTAGGACCGTTTGGAAATCGCCTTAGATGTAGAAGAGACGGACTCGACTGGTAGACACTAAGAGATCGTCGTCAAAGAATTTTGTTTCTATTACGACGTTGCCGCTATTTGTAAAGGAAATCATACAAAATTAATCAACAGATAAGCGAAACATCAAGGATGTGCTTACTCTAGTATATTTAGTCTCTGCTTACTTTAATATATTTGCCGGCATCATTTGACTCTCTGGTGCCGCCTGGATCAAGCTCTGCCACGTGTTAGTGCTGTTGGGAATAACAAATCCAAATTCAAAGAACCACTCTTCCAGGCAGCGCCCTTTGAACAATACTTTCTGTTCTAGGCGAAACCTTTCCATTGGTTCTGCAGAACTAAAATTTATCTCCCTCGATACTGCACGACATCGCAGGATCTTTTTTGGTACACGTGCTTCATGTTCTATGTCAGGTACAGATCTATAATCAAGCAAAGAACCAGAATTCAATATCTCTTTCAATGATGAAGTCAGCCTTACTCACAAGCCTGAAATCAGCCTTACTCACAAGTCTTCGTTACCCTGCCAGAGAATTTTCCCACTATCGGCATCACGTAGATTCATCCAATTCCTAATGGAATCACAATTAAGGAGACATATCCATTTATATAAATCCAGTTTTTCATCAAACTGATGTTCTAAAAAATCTGTTCTTTGTAGCTGCACTGTTGTAATGTTAACGTTTTAAATAAAATAAAATAAATAATATCCAGTTTCATAACTCCCAATTAACTCTTAATCAAGGTTCAACTTATTCTCTCTTTTCGATTCTAGAATTGGAAAGAGGTGAGAAATAAGTTGAACCTCTGTTAAGAATTAACTGTGAGTTGTGAAAATAGGCCAAAATGAAAAGCGACAAAGAAATGTTCAACACAATGGAGCAAAGAGGCTCTATTCAATCAAGAAAGATCCTGATGCCTAATAATATTTTTAATTTTATAATTTTGAAATAAATACAAAAATCATCAGAGGCAGAAAAGGAAAAAAAATGAAAAGGAACTCAGCCACAAAGAACATATTATATGTCAGAAATTAATTTGACCTTTCATTCTAACCTAAAAACTGTTAGGTGATCGCCGATTAATTGCGATTAAATTATATCTTAAATTAAAGGATACACCTGGAAACCTTTGAGGATATCCTCTCCGCGAGACGGCATACTTAGGCACGATCACAGAACAGATGGAATTGATACGGTTATACAAAACGTAAAACGTACAAATTATTGATCCTCCATGCTTTACAATTCAAATCACTTTGAATAGTAAGCACAAACACTGGTGAGTATTGACGCGATAGCGCAGGTGTACTAATCATGAAGTCTGTTCGCGTTGCTCGCACTTTTTGCACTCGATATCTTTGCTATCTTTTTTTTCAAAGCCAAATATATCTATATATCTATCTCATTTTGAGTGCAAATATATTTGGAGATTTTCTGCAACGCGAACAAACCTAATGTCAACAAAAAAATAGCTGAAATAGAACTGAAAGAAATTAGAAATCCTTTGTGCCTATTTCTATCAACGTAGATTAATTTTAATTTCGGTTCAACTTACTTTGTTTTCTTCTAAGCTTTAGAATTAGCCCGGTTGACAATTGCAAAAACCGCAGCAAGAGATTGAAGTTTTGAATAATTGCACGTCATAGAGCCAAAATAGCGGCAGTTCGCAGCACTTTTGTTAATCTAATGACTTTAGGTGATTTCGATGGTAACAAAAAGAAGGCTGACATGAGCTCTCTCAGATTTCTTTCTGACGTAGTCTATGGTCTGATTCAAATTCAACTACACTCGAAAAAGCTACAAGTGCGATAAGTGCAAGCAACGCGAAGACTCTCCTTTCAGTATAGAGTACAGAGATAGAAATCAATAAACAAAAAGAAGAGGTTTCTTTCTGTCAGAAGTCATTTTTAATAAAAACAATATAATCCATGATAGCATAACTATAGAAAATCATGGCGATGTTCGAAGTGTTAAGGAAAGATTATAGCGTAAGTACAACGTTTGAAATAAGCATTGTGTTCTATTCACAAATTTTTACTTATAACTATACATTGTTTACAACTATACATTGTTTACATTGTCTTAATTTTTTTCTCAGGATTATTTGCAGCAATATTTCAAGCTGTCGGACGTCTCGTTATTTCAAAAAAAGTGCATCGAACGTTGTGCGAATGACAGTGACAGAAAAGCGGCGATCGATCAGGCGCTTCGAGATACCTTGCTAGTCGTACTGACGGAAAATGCTTCGGGTAACGTGCGTTCTCTCGAATCGTATATCACGTTCTGTATAGAGTTATGCAGAAAGGATCTTGCGACAGCGAGTATGCCAGTGATGCTACTGGGTGATATCTTTGATTCAATGACGCTTGATAGATGCGAACAATTATTTACTTTTGTGGAGAATAATGTCACTGTATGGAAGGAAGAATTGTTTTTCACTGCCTGTAAAAATAACTTGTTGAGAATGTGCAACGATCTCCTAAGGAGATTGTCACGTTCACAGCAAACTGTATTTTGTGGTAGAATTCTGCTGTTCCTAGCAAAGTTCTTTCCTTTCTCTGAGAGATCTGGCTTGAATATTGTTAGCGAATTTAATCTAGAAAATCAGACAGAATTTGGCTTGGAGAAAGCAGAGGAAGATGATTTAGAGCAGATAACTAAGGATGATGACAAGTCAGAAAGCAAGATACCAATTGATTATAATTTGTATAGAAAGTTTTGGGCACTACAAGATTTCTTCAGAAATCCGAATCAGTGTTATAATAAAATGCACTGGAAGGTCTTTTCAGCTGTAAGTTGTTATCTTCTCCAACAGTTTCTTTAAACAGTAATATAGGTTGATATTCATAGTTGGTTTTTATTTTAGAAATGTCTTAATATGATTTTGTGATTGTCTGATAGTTTAAGACCATAATTAAGTATAAGAGTTGACTATAAATACTAGTTATAACTTATAGCAAATTTATAAATAATATATATAATAATACATTATTTGTAGCATGCGTCTAATGTACTATCAGCATTTGCTTCTTTTAAATTGGAAGAGCAACGTAGTTATCCTTCTACATGCATCAAGATGGATACTTCTATGGAAGGCTCCCACAAAGAGACGCATTATTTTGCTAAATACTTGACTAATCAAAAATTACTGGAGTTACAACTGTCAGACTCCAATTTCAGACGATATGTATTGCTGCAATTTCTCATTCTTTTCCAGTATCTGAATAGCACTGTAAAATTTAAGGCGTAAGTATTCTCTGTATTAAAATGCAATGGATATTTTATAATGAATTTATAAGCCTCATATTTTTGAATTAACTTCTTTGGCAATTAGTGAAATGCCTCTGAATAGTCATAAAAATGTTTGTTTTTCAAAGCTTCCTTGCCAGTGGCTATGAGACAAGGTCTGCTTTCCTTAAATTAAATGTCTCGTGATATATACGTTATCGAATCTCTATGATATTTGTTACTTTTAAGTGAGACACACGAACTCAAGCCGGATCAAGTGGAATGGGTGAAGACTATTACTGAACAAGTTTATACTCTACTGACTGAAACACCGCCTGACGGCCCCACGTTTGCGGAGACTGTGAAGAATATCTTGAAACGTGAAGAGCATTGGAATACATGGAAGAATGAAGGATGTCCACCATTCAAACGACCAGCATCAGATATCAATGACGAAGAGCCACGGAAACCAAGAAGACCGAAACGACGTATCGGTGATGTAATTAGAGATGCACAAACGGTTGGCAAATATCACATGGGAAAGTAAATAGCTTTTAAAAATGAAGAAGTGAATTAACATTTATATAGAAAACTGAATAATTATATTTATATTATTTTTCAACAGTCCAGAACTTACTAAATTATGGAATTTATGTCCGAACAATCTCGAGGCATGCAAATCTAAGGATAGAGATTTTCTGCCGTCTTTAGAAACGTATTTTGAAGATGCCATAATGGAATTGGATCCTGCTGCAATGGTCGATGATAAATACAAGTAAGTGTTATCGTTTATGGCATATTTATTTTTGTTGTGATAATGTATCGGTGTTTTCAAAATTGATTACAATTTATCTAATATTCTTCTTTTAATAATAATCTTTAACTTTCCAATCAATCTCTTTCTGAGCCAATATTTGAGACGGGTCGGGATTAAATCCAAGATCCATTGATTAAGAGTCAATCATAAAAACACGCTTCACCTCTCATTGTGATTATTAATAAACATTAATAAAATTACATTAATAAAATAATTTTATATTTACAGGAAGGTGAACGATGGTAATTTTGGTTGGAGAGCGTTAAGACTGTTAGCGAGACGAAGTCCGCATTTCTTTGTTCATGGAAATTATCCTATAAATAAATTGCCTGAATATCTTGAGACGATGATTAAGAAGATTGCTAAAGATCGTCCAGTGAGTTATCTTCCTATGAATATACTTAACCTTAATGTTTCTTAATTTTTTACTACGTTCCGTAGCAGACACAGTCTGATACGAAATTGGAAACTGAAGAGACACCGCCATCAGAATCTACTGATCAAGAATTCAACGAAGACGTCTTGAAACAGGAAAGTGAGCAGGTTGATGCTGAAAGCGCTGATGTAAAAGCCAGAAAATTGAACAAAGTCACACCGGAAATGGTGGCAAAATTATCGGAAAGTTTAAAAAATGATTGGAAAAAATTAGCGATAAAATTTGGTTATACAAATGATGAGGTATATAAATATCAAACTTAATATAATACTACTACTATTCATAATTATAGAATTTTAATACATTATATGTGTTTTAGATTGCTTTTTTCCAAAGTAAAACAACGCCATATGAACAATGTAAAACTATGCTTGAGATATGGGCGGAAGAGGATGAAGATGCATCAGTTGAAAATTTAATTTATATTTTAGAAGGTTTAAAATATACAGAAGCATTAGCCGTTCTAAAATCTTAAATAATATTCTTAGATATATTCTTTAATTTGAATAAAAATAATAATTGTACCAATCGTAAGTATATATAAAATTGTACTATATTGTAACATTTGTAATAAAATTTTTAATCTATTCATTATATACATGCATTTTTAATGAAATAAAACAATTATTTTGGTTAATTTGAATTTTAACTTAATTTAAATTAAGAAAACATTATGTTAAGATATAAAACACAAATGTTATTTTTCATTACTAGTTTTTTGTTTATAGTATATTACACAATTTAATTGCTATATAAATAATTTTTCTCGAATAGAAAAACCGCGCGTACAAGAGAGAGAGAGAGAGAGAGAGAGAGAGAGAGAGAGAGAGAGAGAGAGAGATTATACAACCGAAAAAAAGGAATAAGACGAATGATATTTATATTTATAAAAATTCACGGGCTATAAATATAAAAATAAAAGAAATACGCATACATCAATATTATAATGCTTTATGTGTAGTATTGAACTATTCTTTCATCATGATAGTTGTATCTAATTATATATTGCAATAACATAACGCACCACGTTAAAATTTGAATCGAAAATCTATTTTATCCTTCCTTACATCTTTTTTATCCTTCGTATGTAAAATCTCATAATTTTATAAAAATGTTAAACAAAATATTGTTATTTGTTGTGACTTAGTAAAACAGAAAATATTTCATTCTCGTCGTGAATTTTAATTATTCATTTTTCAATTAGATTAGGACTTCGGCTGATAAGGCCTTTGTGCAAAAGAGATTTTGCCGCTTTTCTTAATATTTTTATCTACAATTTTGTAAATAAGCTATTCCTAAATAATGTTTTAAATATTTTTAAGAAAGGCGTAATTTTTCATTTTTGTACCAGAATATTGTAACTTTTTTCTCTAGGCGGAAGTGCAAATTTTCATCATGAAGTTAATATATATATATATACATAAGAACAATTTTTCACTTTTCGCTTTAACAAAAATATGATCGAAATCCTGGCTAAAATAATGGCTAATATGGTCACCGACTATTAAAAATATCCTTATAGGAGTTCGTGTCTTTATGAATATTAAAGTGATTAAGAGTTAAAAGTTTTAACTCTTAATCACTTTAATATTCATTTACTGATAATATTGTACTAATTTTAGATGATTTATTAATTTAGTAGAGTACGTAATTATGCATTTATATTCAACTCAATAATACTTGATTTTTCTTTAAAATTGTGATTTTAGTATTATTGTCAAAGTTTGATTATCAACAGAGATGATAATCACAGAGAAAAAATTGTAATTTTTCTGCAATATATAGAGTATTATAACTTTACAAGTATGCATATTTATTTATGGAACATTTATGTAATAAAAAAATCATGAATTTAATAATGTATGAGCCAAATATTTATGTTAATAATAATAAATTTGTATCAATTGTCGATAATGTCAGCGTTCTTCAATTATCTCTAAGTTCTTGAAACCCTTTTTATACCGCCGAAAAAAATCCAGTTTAATAGTATCTCGTTGGTGATATTGCACTGTATGGAAAGATTTGAGTCAAGAAATAAACAACTATTCGATTCAGATTTCGAATATAAATTTCTTTGTATTCGATGTACAGAATACATTTCGGAAAGATTTGAATCTAACAAAAGCGAACATGTGCAATTGGTTATAGAAATCGTTATAGAAATAAAAAATTGATTTTTAAAATTTAATTTGGTCACCTTGTTAACGCGCCACTGTGCAGTGCACAATTTGCACTTCTGCTTGTGGTAGCCCTGATCTCGATAGCGCGCGAAACAATTGAAAGTTGCGGCGTTTGCGCGCCCAAACTCGGCTGCCATGATACTTTCGATAATGCAATGGTTCGGATGCGATGGCGCGTTGTTCTATGATTAAGTGCGAATTTTGCTCATATAAGATGCGTTTAGAGTGTGTATTTTAATCGCGAACGTTGCTCGAGATGACAGAGGATCACTGGAGTGTTAATTATTGCAATCGATGTCGTTCATAATCTT
>Ga0157363_1002425_pt1 | contig 16413 bp, 3 predicted proteins | sample AttsexASBM1_FD_111477 | JGI IMG/M metagenome (GOLD analysis project Ga0157363, IMG submission 111477) | Fungus gardens microbial communities from leaf cutter ant in Ribeirão Preto, State of São Paulo, Brazil - Atta sexdens ASBM1 | ecosystem: Host-associated > Fungi > Mycelium > Unclassified ... | reverse complement strand
TTGATACCGTGGCGGGCGACGATGTCATCAACAGCATTGAGCACGCTCAGAACCTGATTATCACCGGCTCCAGCGAAGGCCTGGCAACGGGCGCGGCGTTAACGGTGACCGTCAACGGCAAAACCTACGCGGCCACCGTGCTGGCGGACGGCACCTGGACGGCGGCAATTCCGGCGGCGGACGTCGGGGCGCTGAGCGCGGGCACGGTCACCGTGACCGTGGACGGCCAGAGCGCGGCGGGCAACCCGGTTTCCATCAGCCACGACGTGAAGGTCGATCTGGCGACGGTGGCTATCAGCATTGACGCAATAGCGACGGACGACGTCATTAACGCCGTCGAAAAGGGCGCGGACCTGGTGCTTTCGGGCGCGACGACCAATGTGGAAGAAAACCAGACCGTTTACATCACCTTAGGCGGCAAGTCTTATACCGCGAAGGTCGATGCCGACGGTAACTGGACGGCCACCGTGCCGTCTGCCGATCTGGCAGGCCTGAAGGACGGCGACGCCAGCGTGCAGGTGAGCGTGACCAACGTGAACGGCAACAGCGCCTCGGCGGGCCGCGAGTACAGCGTGGACGCCACCGCGCCGACGGTGTCTATCGAGATCGTCAGCGATAACAACATCATCAACGCCGCCGAAGCGCAGCAGGATCTGGTCGTTAACGGCGTCTCAAACGCCGAAGCGGGCCAGACCGTCACCGTGACGCTGAACGGCAAAGACTACACCACCACCGTGCAGGCTGGCGGCGGCTGGAGCGTGACCGTGCCGTCTGCGGACGTGGGCGCGATTACCGACGGCAGCTACACCCTCAGCGCCGCCGTCTCCGATAAGGCGGGGAACCCGGCTACTGCGGGTCGCGACGTGCTGGTCGATACCACGGTGCCGCAGCTGACCATCAATACCGTTTCCGACGACAACGTGATTAACAGCGCCGAGCACGCGCAGGCGCTGATTGTCACCGGTTCCGTGACCGGCGCGGCGGCGGGCGACGTGGTAACCGTCACCATTAACAGCAAACATTACACCGCGACCCTGGACGCCTCTGGCAACTGGAGCGTGGGCGTGCCTGCCGCAGACGTCGGTGCACTGACCGCCGGGGATTACACCATCACCGCGGCGCTGACCGATAAGGCCGGAAACAGCAACAGCGCCACGCGCGATGTTGAAGTCAACCTGACCGCACCCGCGCTGACCATCGACACCATTTCCGGTGACGATGTGATCAACAGCACCGAGAAAACGCAGGATCTGACCATCGCAGGCTCGGCTTCCGGGCTGGTGCCGGGCGCGGTGGTAACCGTGATGCTCAACGGCAAAGCCTACAGCGCCACGGTGGATGACAGCGGCCAGTGGACGACCACCGTTCCGGCGAGCGAGGTGGGCCAGCTGGGCGAAGCGCTTTACACCGTCACCGCCTCCGCAACGGACAGCGTCGGCAACAGCACCAGCGCGTCGCATACCGTGAACGTCGAATCCGTGCTGCCCGGCGTGATCATCAACACCGTCGCGGGTGACGATGCGATCAACGCCTCCGAGCTGGCTACCGGCCAGACCGTCAGCGGTAAGGTGGTGAATGCCGAAGCGGGCAACACCGTGACCGTGAAGATTGGCGGCAACACCTATACCGCCACGGTACAGGACGATCTGACCTGGTCCGTTAACGTGCCGGAATCCGACCTGACGGCGCTGGGCAACGGTGATTTGACCGTGTCAGCCAGCGTGACCAACGGCGTGGGTAATAGCGGAACGGGCGAGCGCGAAATCGTTATAGACGCTAACCTGCCGGGGCTGCGCGTCGACACGGTGGCGGGCGATGACGTGATCAACAGCATCGAACACGGACAGAACCTGATTATCACCGGTACCAGCGACGGGCTGGCGGCGGGCGCGGCGCTGACCGTGACCGTCAACGGCAAAACCTATCCGGCCACCGTGCTGGCGGACGGCACCTGGAGCGCGGCGATCCCGGCGGCGGACGTGGGTGCGCTGGGCGCAGGCACCGTTACCGTAAGCGTTGCGGGCCAGAGCAGCGTCGGCAACCCGGTTTCTATCAGCCACGATGTGACGGTGGATCTGGCGAGCGTTGCCATCAGCATTGACGCCATCGCCACCGATGACGTGATTAACGCCGCCGAGAAGGGCGCGGATCTGGTGCTCTCCGGCACCACCTTGAACGTGGAGGAAAACCAGACCGTCTCCATCACTTTTGGCGGCAAGAGCTACACCGCCACGGTGGACGCGGAGGGCAAATGGACCGCCACGGTACCGTCGGCGGATCTGGCTGGCCTGAAGGACGGCGACGCCAGCGTGCAGGTGAGCGTCAGCAACGTGAACGGCAACAGCGCCTCGGCGGGCCGCGAGTACAGCGTGGATGCCACCGCGCCGTCCGTGACCATCAATACGATTGCAACAGACGACATCCTCAACGCCACGGAAGCGCAGTCTGACCTGGCGATTTCCGGCACCAGCACCGCCGAGGCGGGCCAGACGGTCACGGTATCGCTGAACGGCAAAGACTATACCGCGACGGTCAGCGCGGACGGCAGCTGGACGCTGAACGTACCGGCGGCTGACCTGGCAGGATTAACCGACGGCAGCGTCACCGTGACCGCGAGCGTCAGCGACAAGGCGGGCAACCCGGCGTCCGTTGACCACAATCTGGCGGTGGATGTGACCGTTCCTGCGGTGACCATCAACACCGTGGCGGGCGATGACGTGATTAACGTGGCTGAACACAGTCAGGCGCAGATCGTCAGCGGCTCCGCCACCGGCGCGGCTGCGGGCGACAAGGTCACCGTCACGATTGGCGGCCAGACCTACACCACCGTGCTGGACGCGGCGGGCAACTGGAGCGTGGGCGTACCGGCGAACGTGATTTCCGGCCTCAGCGACGGCACCGTGACCGTCACGGCGTCCGTCACCGACGCGGCGGGCAACACCGGCAGCGGCAGCCACAGCGTGACCGTCGATACCGGCCTGCTGTCGGTCAACTTTAACGCCATCAGCGATGACAACGTCCTGAACGCGGTGGAGAAAGGACAGGATCTGAACGTCAACGGCACCAGCGCCAACCTGGCGGAAGGCACCCTGGTGACCGTGACCCTGAACGGTAAAAACTACACGGCCACGACCGCGGCGGACGGTACCTGGAGCCTGACGGTTCCGGCGGCGGATCTGGCCGGTCTCGGTCAGGCCAATTACACCCTGAACGCGACCGCCACCAACGGCGTGGGCAACAGCGTGAGCAACACCGCGAACCTGCTGGTGGACACTGCGCTGCCGACCGTCACCATCAACACCGTGGCGGGCGACAACGTCATCAACGCGGCAGAAGTGGCGGCAGGCCAGACCCTGAGCGGCAGGGTGGCGAACGCGGAAGCGGGCAATACCGTTACCGTCACCATCGGCGGCAACACCTACACCGCGACGGTGCAGAACGATCTCACCTGGTCCGTGAACGTGCCGTCTGACGTGCTGACCGCGCTGGGCAACGGCAGCCTGAGCGTGACGGCGACCGTCACCAACGGCCACGGCAATACCGGCAGCGGCGAGCGCGAGATCGCTATCGATGCCAACCTGCCGGGCCTGCGCGTGGATACCGTGGCGGGCGACGACGTGGTGAACAGCATCGAGCACAATCAGAACCTGATCGTTAACGGCTCCAGCGACGGGCTGGCGCCGGGCACGGCGCTGACCGTCACCGTCAACGGTAAAGATTACGTGGCCACGGTGCTGGCGGACGGCACCTGGAGCGCGGCGATCCCGTCCACCGACGTCAGCGCGTGGCCGGAAGGCACCGTGAAAATCAGCGTTACCGGCGACAGTACAGCGGGTAACCCGATTACCATCAGCCACGATGTGACGGTGGATCTGGCGACCGTTGCCATCAGCATCAACGCCATCGCCACCGACGACGTAATTAACGCGGCGGAGAAGGGGGCGGATCTGGTGCTGTCCGGTGCGACCACCAACGTGGAAGCCGGACAGACCGTGACGCTGAGCCTGAACGGCAAAATCTACACCACCACCGTGGGTGACGACGGTCGCTGGACCTACACCGTACCGTCTGCGGATCTGGCGGGCCTGAAGGACGGCGACGCCAGCGTGCAGGTGAGCGTCAGCAACGTGAACGGCAACAGCGCCTCGGCGGGCCGCGAGTACAGCGTGGATGCCACCGCGCCGTCCGTGACCGTTAACACTCTGGCGGCCGACGACATTCTGAACGCCGCAGAAGCGAAGAGCGATCTGACCGTGTCCGGTACCACCACCGCCGAAGCGGGCCAGACCGTGACCGTGACGCTGAACGGCAAAGACTACACCACAACCGCAGGCGCGGACGGCAGCTGGACGCTGAGCGTTCCGGCGGCGGATCTGGCGGCGCTTAGCGACGGCAGCGTCACCGTGACCGCCAGCGTCAGCGACAAGGCGGGCAACCCGGCGTCGGTCGATCGCACTCTGACGGTGGACGTGACCGTGCCTGCGGTCACCATCAACACCGTGGCGGGCGATGACGTGATTAACATCACCGAGCACGCTCAGGCGCAGATCGTCAGCGGCACCGCCACCGGCGCGGCTGCGGGCGACAAGGTCACCGTCACCATCGGCGGTCAGACGTACATCACCGTGCTGGACGCGGCGGGTAACTGGAGCGTGGGCGTCCCGGCAAGCGTGATTTCCGCGCTGCAGGATGGCACCGCGACGGTTACGGCGTCGGTCACCGACGCGGCGGGCAATACCGGTTCCGGCAGCCATAGCGTGACCGTCGATACCGGCCTGCCGTCCGTGGGCTTTAACGCCATCAGCGGCGATAACGTCCTGAACGCGGTGGAGAAAGGTCAGGATCTGAGCGTTACCGGCACCAGCGCCAACCTGGCGGAAGGCACCGTGGTGACCGTGACGCTGAACGGTAAACAGTACACGGGGACAACCGCGGCAGACGGAAGCTGGAGCCTCACCGTTCCGGCGGCGGATCTGGCAGGCCTCGGCGAAGCCAACTACACCCTGAGCGCCGCCGCCACAAACGGCGTAGGCAACAGCATCAGCAACACCGCGAACCTGCAGGTGGACACCGCGCTGCCAACCGTGACCATCAACACCGTGGCGGGTGATAACGTCATCAACGCGGCGGAAGTGGCCGCAGGCCAGACCCTCAGCGGCAAAGTGGCGAACGCGGAAGCGGGCAATACCGTTACCGTCACCCTTGGCGGCAACAGCTACACCGCAACGGTGCAGAACGATCTCACCTGGTCCGTCAACGTGCCGGAGTCCGTCCTTACGGCGCTGGGCAACGGCGATCTGACCGTGTCGGCGACCGTCACCAACGGCCACGGCAACACGGGAACGGGCGAGCGCGAAATCACTATCGACGCCAGCCTGCCGGGCCTGCGCGTGGATACCGTGGCGGGCGACGACGTGATCAACAGCATTGAACATACTCAAAACCTGATTATCACCGGCTCCAGCGACGGGCTGGCAACCGGCACGACGCTGATGGTCACCGTCAATGGTAAAACCTATGCCGCTTCCGTGCTGGCTAACGGCACCTGGAGCGCGGCGATCCCGGCGGCAGACGTCGGGGCCCTGGCAGCAGGCACGGTGACCGTCACCGTGGCAGGCCAGAGCACCGCGGGCAATCCGGTCACCATTAGCCACGATGTAACGGTCGATCTGGCGGCGGTGGCCGTCAGCATCAATGCCATCGCCACCGACGACGTGATTAACGCGGCGGAAAAAGGCGCGGATCTGGTGCTGTCCGGCAGCACGTCGAACGTGGAAGAGAACCAGACCGTGACCATCACCTTCGGCGGCAAGACTTACACCGCGAAAGTGGACGCCGACGGTAACTGGACGGCCACCGTGCCGTCTGCCGATCTCAACGGTCTTAAAGACGGCGACGCCAGCGTGCAGGTGAGCGTCACCAACGTGAACGGCAACAGCGCCTCGGCGGGCCGCGAGTACAGCGTGGATGCGACCGCGCCAGGCGTGAGCATTGATACGGTTGCGGGCGACAACGTGATTAACGGCAGCGAAGCGGCTGCGGGCGTGGACATTTCCGGCACCACCACGGCGGAAGTCGGCCAGACGGTGACCGTGACGCTGGGCGGTAAGAGCTATACCGCGCAGGTGCAGCAGGGCGGCGTCTGGAGCGTGAACGTGCCGGGCACCGACCTGTCCGCGCTGGTGGACAACGGCTATACCGTGCAGGTCAGCGTGAGCGACGCCGCGGGTAACCCGGGCAGCGCGGGCAAAGCAATTACGCTCGATACCACGCCGCCGACCGTCAGCTTTAACGTCGTGGCGGGCGATAACGTCATTAACAGCGTCGAGCACGGGCAGGCGCAGATCGTCAGCGGTACGGCAACCGGCGCGAGCGTCGGGGATAAGCTGGTCATCACCATCGGTTCGAATCAGTACACCACCACCGTCGACGCCAGCGGCAAATGGAGCGTGGGCGTTCCGGCCAGCGTGATTTCGGCCCTGAACGACGGTACCGTGACCATCAGCGCGACCATTACCGACGGCGCGGGCAACAGCAGCACCCATACGCACGACGTCGTGGTTAACACCGCATCGGTTGCGCTGACCGTCAACACCGTCAGCGGCGATGACGTGATCAACGCGGCGGAGGCGGGCAGCTCGCTGGTGATTAGCGGCTCAAGCGCGCAGTTCGCCAGCGGCACGCAGGTGACGGTAACCCTGAACGGCAAAACCTATACGGCCACCATTCAGAACGACGGGACCTGGACCACCACTGTGCCGGTCGCCGACGTGGGCGCGCTGGCCGACGGCGCGAGCTATCAGGTTACTGTTTCTGCCCAGGACAGCGTGGGGAACAGCGCCTCGGCGACGCACGGCATCAGCGTGGATACCACGGCGCCGGTCGTGAGCATTGCGGCGCTGTCGGGTGACGATATGCTGAACGCGGCGGAAGCACAGCTGCCGCTGACCGTTCACGGCTCTTCCAGCGCGGAGGCGGGGCAGACCGTGACCGTGACGCTGGGCGGCAAAACCTACACCGCCACCGTCGCGAACGACGGGACGTGGACGCTGGATGTTCCGGCAGCCGATCTGGCTGCGCTGAGCCAGGGCGCGCTGACGGTGACCGCCTCGGTCGACGATAAAGCGGGTAATAACGGCCAGACCACGCACACCTTAACGGTCGATACCGTCGCGCCAACCGTAACCATCAGCACCGTGGCCGATGACGATATCGTCAACAACGCGGAGCAGCTGGCGGGCCAGACCATCAGCGGAACCACCACGGCGGAACAGGGCCAGACGGTGACCGTCTCCTTTAACGGGCACAGCTATCAGGCGACCGTGGCGGCGAACGGCACCTGGTCAGTCTTCGTGCCGGGTCGGGATTTCCTCGGCCTGAGCGACGGGGATTACACCATCACCGCTTCGGTAAACGATAGGGCGGGCAACCCGGGCAGCGCAACGCACGACGTGACGCTGAACGGCGATGTCCCAACCATCACCATAAACACCTTTGCGCAGGACGATATCGTCAACGCCGCCGAGCACGGTACGGCGCTGGTGATTAGCGGCACCACCGACGCCCCTGCGGGCCAGACGGTGACCATTACGCTGAACGGCAAAACCTACGCGGCTACCGTGCAAAGTGGCGGCACCTGGAGCTACACCCTGGGCAGCGCGGACGTCACCGCGCTCGCGGACGGCGGCTCGTACGTGATTAACGCGCAGGTGAGTAACACCATCGGCAACAGCGCCAGCGACAATCACACCGTCACCGTCGATCTGACCGCGCCGTCGATGGGAATTACGATTGATTCACTGCAGAACGACACCGGCCTGAGCGCCAGCGATTTCATCACCAACGACGCTCAGGTAGTGGTCAACGGGTCGCTGACCGCGCAGCTCGGCAATAACGAGAAGGCGCAGATCAGCCTCGACGGCGGGGCCACCTGGATTGACCTGACCGTGACCGGCACCGCCTGGCGCTACGCCGATGGTCGTACCCTGACCGACGGCACGTACCAGTACCAGGTGCGCGTTATCGATAACGCCGGGAACGTAGGGGCAACGGACAGCCAGGACGTGGTGATTGATCTGACGAAGCCTGCGGCGACGACCATTACCGTGGATTCCGTAACCCAGGATACCGGTCTTTCCGGCAGCGACTTTATCACCAGCGACAACCAGATCAGCCTCAAGGGCACGCTCGGCGCGGCGCTGGGCAGCGGCGACCACGCCCAGATCAGCCTCGACGGCGGCGTCACCTGGACCGACGTGAGCGTCAGCGGCCTGACCTGGACATATGTGGATGGCCGCACGCTGGCCGACGGGGACTACAACTACCAGCTGCGCGTGATTGATGACGCGGGGAATATCAGCGCCACCACAAGCCAGGTGGTGACCATTGATACGGTTGCACCGGACGCCAGCAAAACGATCGCCATCGACAGCATCAGCGACGATACCGGGCTGAGCGGCAGCGACTTTATCACTAACGATACGTCCCTGACGCTGCACGGCTCGCTCGGCGCGACGCTGGCCGACGGCGAATATGCCCAGATCAGCATCGACGGCGGGGTGACCTGGCAGAACGTGATTGTGACCGGCAACAGCTGGTACTACGTCGACGGCCGCACGCTGGGTAATCAGACCTATGACTACTACGTTCGCGTGGTGGACGCGGCGGGCAACGTGGGTTCGAGCGCCCATCAGCAGGTGACGGTCGATACGGTCGCGCCGGACGCGGCGATTACGGTGACCGTGGATAACATCACCGTCGATACCGGCTTCGATAACAACGACTTCCTGACCAGTTCGACCTCGTACACCCTGAACGGGACGCTCGGGGCGGAGCTGGGTGCAGGTGAGTACGTGCAGGTCAGCATGGACGGCGGCACGACCTGGGTGTACGCCACCGTAAGCGGTACGCAGTGGCGCTACAGCGACACCCGTACCCTGAGCGACGGCAGCCATAACTATCAGGTGCGGGTCGTTGACCAGGCGGGGAACGTCGGGGCTACCACCGCGCAGGACGTGACGGTGGATACCCAGGCGCCGCAGTACGGCATCACCATCGACAGCATCAGCGAGGACACCGGGCAGTCCAGCAGTGATTTCATCACCATGGACACCACGCTCACCGTTAACGGCTCGCTGGGCAGCGCGCTGGCAAGCGACGAGCGCGTGCAGATCAGCCTCGACGGCGGCAATACCTGGACTGACGCTACCGTCACTAACCAGCGCTGGAGCTACACCGATACCCGCGATCTGGCGGACGGGGATTACACCTATCAGGTGCGGATAATCGACCAGGCGGGCAACATCGGTTCGACCTCGTCGCAGGTGGTGACGGTCGATACCACGCCGCCAGCCACGGTCGGCACGGTGGTGAGCTACACCGACGGGGAAGGCGAGCGTACGGGCACCTTCGGCAGCGCCGTCGCCACCGATGACGACTCTCCGCTGATCAACGGCACGCTTAACCGCGCCCCGGACGACGGCGAGATTGTGCAGCTCTATCGCGACGGCGTCCTGCTGGGTCAGGTGACGATGAACGGCAGCGCAAGCTGGTCCTATCAGGACAACGGCCTGCTGGACGGGAATCACACCTACATTCTGCGCGTGACCGACAAAGCCGGTAACTACACGGAATCCGACGGCTTTGTGCTGAACGTCGATACCAGCATCCCAACCACCACGGCGGCAATTACCGCCCAGACCACGTCGGATACCACGCCAATTATCAACGGCACGGTGTCAGCGGACCTGGTGAACGGGGAATACCTGGTGGTGATTGTGAACGGCAAAACCTACACCTCGCAGACCGGCGGCGCGGTAGTGGTCGACCCGGATCACAATACCTGGTATTTGCAGATCCCGGACGGCGATGCCCTGGGCGTGGCGAGTTACAGCGTGACGGCGCAGGTGAAGAGCAGCGCGGGTAACGGCAACACCACCGGTACGGCGAGCGGCAGCCTGGTCATTGATACCACCTCGGTGAACACCGACTGGGCCAGCACGGCGGGGAATTTAAACAACTCGACCATGACGGTCGGCACGAACAGCAGCGGGCTGTGGAATATCATTGCTAACGGACAGTCTTATTCCAGCAGCGATAATTCGACCTACGCCGGCAATACGCTGACCAACACCCGTGGCTATTACGTGGTAAGCCAGACGGCGGCCGACTTTGACCGTAACGGCACGCAGGACATCTTCGCGACCGAGAACACCTACGCAGGCTCTACGCAGGTTATGTGGACCTACGATGGCAGCACCTACAACGCCAGCCAGCTGGCGATGGGAACCACCATCTGGTACGGCGGCGTGATTGCCTACGACAAAACCGGCGATGGCTATCTGGACTTGGCCTACGGCGATGCCGGTATGGACTCTCTGACCTACCTGGTGAATAACAACGGCGTGCTGACGCCGGACGGCACCGGCGGGGAAGGCGGTTTCTACGGCCAGTTCGACTCCGGGCGTGAGATCTCCGGCGTCGACCTGAACAACGACGGTACGGTGGATATTGTGCAGCACACCAACCGCAGCGGCGCGTACTCGTTAACCGTGATCAACAACAACGGCAACGGCACGCTCTCCATCGGCCAGAACCTGACCAACGTGTTTGTGGCGAACGTCGCGAACTCCACCACGGCGGCATCCATGACGTGGGCGGACTTCAACGGCGATGGCTATATGGACCTGTATCTGGGCAGCAGCTACAACAACAACGGCGGCGTGATCTACTACAACGACGGTACCGGGAAACTTTCCACGACCAAGAGCGCGGTGGAAGCCTCTAACGCCACGGCGGGCTATCTGTCCGTAGCGGTAGACTGGAACGGCGACGGGCAGATGGACATCGTCAAGCTCAGCACCTACGGGGGCTCGCAAACCGCAACGCTGTTTACCAACAACGGCTATGGCTCAACCTGGACCTCAAGCCAGCTGGCTTCCGGCCTGGCGAACGTCACCGGCGTGGCCGCCGTCGACTACAACTGGGACGGTTCGAAGGATCTGCTGGTGTCCCAGCAGAACGGCAAGGTGGTGCTGGTGCAAAACAACGCGAAGATTGCTGACGGTACCGCGATGCATCTGCACATTGTCGACAGCGAGGGCATCAACGCCTACTACGGTAATACGATCAATCTGTACAACGCCGCGGGCGTGCTGGTGGCGTCGCAGATCGTCAACGCCCAGTCCGGTATCGGCTCGAACGATACCTCTGCGCTGGTGAGCTTCTACGGGCTGGATCCGAATGAGACCTACTCGGCGGAGATCGTGAAGATTACTAACGGGGTATCGGATAACGTCACCTGGACAGGTCTGGACGCGGGCAACGGTAAAGAGGGCTATGTCCTCACTGCCGAAGCCGCCACCGGCGGACACAGCGGAACTATCACCGGGACCGGGTATAACGACACCTTTATCGCAGAGGATGGCACCTATACCTATAACGGCTCCGGCGGCTGGAATACCCATTCCGACTACGACACCTGGAGCAATACCGGCGGCATGGACGTGGTGGATTACCGCAATGCGACCTCCGGCGTTACCGTTGACCTGCGCCTTTCTACCGCGCAGGACACCGGGTTTGGTACGTCACGACTGCTGAACATTGAAGGGATCAACGGCTCGGACTTCGACGACGTCATTACCGGCAACAGCGGTGATAACCAGTTCGAAGGCCGCGGCGGGAACGACACCTTCAACATCGGCAGCGGCGGTCACGATACCTTGCTCTACAAGCTGATCAACGCCACGGATGCGACGGGCGGTAACGGTCACGACGTGGTGAACGGCTTCACCGTTGGCACCTGGGAAGGCACCGCGGACACGGACCGTATCGACCTGCGCGACCTGCTCTCCGACAGCGGCTATACCGGCACCGGCTCGGCGAGCTATGTCAACGGCGTGGCCACGCTGGACAGCAGCGCGGGCAACATCGCCGACTACATCCGCGTGGTGCAGAACGGCAGCAACACCGAGATCCAGGTGGATCTGGACGGGACGGGCGGCCAGTTCTCGCCGACCACCCTGGTCACGCTGAACGGCGTGCAGACGGATCTGGCGACGCTGCTGGCGAACCATCAGCTGTTAATTGCGTAAAACACCGCCGCGGGGAGCGATCCCCGCGGCTTTTTGCGTTTCTTTACATGAATAGTCATAACCCTATTTTTCACAAGATTATTTTGCCGGTTCGTTTAGAAGTTGTTCGATTTCTAATCATCCCGGAAGGGTATCATTTCAGTGCGGAATAATAGCCCTGAACAGGACGTAGCATTATGAAGACACACCCACAGTACGAACCCTGGCTGCAGGGCATGCTCATTATCGCGAAGCATTATCGGCTGGATTTTTCGGCAGAGCATGTTCGGGTCACGATTAACCATGAAAGTCAGTCTCCGCGCCAGCTGGTGCTGGAGGAGATGGCGCGCCAGCTTGGGCTGGGGATGCGTTGGGTGGCGGCGGAGGCGGTATCCCTTGACCCGTGGCGTTTACCGCTGCTGGCAGAATTCACCGGCGGCCAGATTGCCGTTATCAATCGTATGGATAGCGAAGGCAACGTCAGCCTGCAGTTTAGTGGCGACGGCGGCCTTGAGACGACGCTCACGCGTGAGGAGCTTGGGCCACGCCTGAAAGGGCTGATGGTGCTGCGTCCGCTGGAGTCCACGCCGGACGCGCGCGTGGATGACTACATCAAGCCGTACGAGAAAAACTGGTTCTGGCAGCTCGCCCTGAAGGACTGGCGTCGCTATAGCGACATTATGCTGGTGGCGCTGGTCGCCAACGTGCTGGCGCTCTCGGGCATGGTCTTTTCCATGCAGGTATACGACAGGGTGGTGCCGTCGCAGTCGGAGGCCACGCTGTGGGTGCTGTTTGGCGGCGTGATGATTGCCATCGTGTTTGAGTTCATCATGCGCATGCTGCGCGTGCATATTTCGGACGTGGTGGGGAAACGCGCCGACCTGCGTATTTCCGAGCGCGTTTTTGCCCACGCGCTGCGGATCAAAAACGGCGCACGCTCTAAGTCGACCGGGTCATTCATCGCCCAGATCCGCGAGCTGGAGTCGGTGCGCGAGCTGATCACCTCTACGACCATTGCGGCCATCTCCGATCTGCCGTTCTTCCTGCTGTTCGTCTTCATTCTGTGGATGATTGGCGGCCCGCTGGTGCTGGTAGTGTTACTCGCCGTGCCGCTGCTGCTGATCCCCGGCCTGCTGGTGCAGCGCCCGCTGGGGAAACTCTCCAGCGAAGGGATGCGTGAATCCGCCATTCGCAACGCTACGCTGGTTGAAGCGGTGCAGGGCCTTGAGGACATCAAGCTGATGCGCGCCGAGCAGCGCTTCCAGAATCAGTGGAATAACACCAATGACGTGGCCGCCAGCGTCGGCATGAAGCAGCGCTGGCTGACGGGGCTGCTGCTTACGTGGACGCAGGAAGTGCAATCCATCGTCTACGCGGTGGTGCTGCTGGTGGGCTGTTACCTGGTCATCAGCGGCGACATGACCACCGGTGCGCTGGTGGGAACCTCGATTCTGGCGTCACGGACCATTGCGCCGCTGTCGCAGATTTCCGGCGTGCTTTCACGCTGGCAGTCGGCAAAAGTCGCGCGCAAGGGGCTTGATGACCTGATGCAGCGCCCGATTGACGATCCGCAGTACGGCAAGAAGGTGCATAAGGCCCACCTGCGCGGCGATTACGCCCTCGAGGACGTAGGGTTCTGGTACGACGAGGAGGAGAAGCTCACCGTGCTCAACATCAGCAGGCTGAAGATCCGCGCCGGGGAGCGCGTCGCGGTGCTCGGGCGGAATGGTTCGGGTAAAAGCACGCTGTTGCACCTGCTGGCGGGGATGCAGGAGCCGCAGCAGGGCAGCATCCTGCTGGACGATATTGCGCTGAATCACCTGGACCCGGCTGACGTGCGCCGCGATATGCAGCTGCTCAGCCAGCAGGCGCGGCTGTTCTTTGGCTCCGTGCGCGACAACATCCTGATGGGCAACCCGCTGGCGACCGACGATGAGATCCACCAGGCGCTGGTGAACAGCGGCGCGCTGGAGTTTGTGCGCAAGCAGAAGATGGGGCTGAACTACATCATCAACGAAGGCGGCGCGGGCCTGTCCGGCGGGCAGCGTCAGGCACTATTGCTGGCGCGCGCGCTGATTACGTCGCCGAACATTCTGCTGCTGGATGAACCTACCGCCTGGCTGGACGAGGTTAGCGAGAAGCAGTTTATCCAGCATCTTCACCAGTGGCTGGGCAAGCGCCGGACGCTGGTGGTGGCGACCCATCGTCTGCCGATTCTGGATCTGGTCGACCGCATCATTGTGCTGGAAAGCGGCAAGGTCGTCATGGATGGCCCGCGCGACGCCATCCTGAGCCAGCACGGCATGGCGGCGCAGAAAGCACCGCAGCGTACCGTCACCCTGAAAACGGAGGGCGTGGCATGAATGATTTCTCCCGCTTTAACAGCCGGCTGAAGGAGCCGCGTCTGCCGCGATCTACGCTTGTCGCCTGGTCGCTGTTTGCCCTGCTGGTCGTGTTTATCACCTGGGCGAGCCTGTTCCATCTGGATGAAGTTACCACCGGCAGCGGCAAGGTGATCCCGTCCTCTCATGAGCAGGTGATCCAGTCCCTGGAAGGGGGGATTATTCACAGTCTGCTGGTGCGCGAGGGCGATATCGTCGAGCGTGGTCAGCAGCTTGCCCAGCTCGATCGGACAAAAACCGAGTCCAGCGTGCTGGAGAGTGAATCCCGGCTAAACGCCGCGATGGCAACGGCCGCGCGTCTGAATGCCGAGGTGAACGACACCGCGCTGGTATTCCCGGCGGAACTGGATGATGACGTTGAGCTGGTTAAACAGGAAACCGCGCTTTATCAGTCGCGCCGTGAAAGTCTCGAAAAAGGGCTGGCGGGGCTACGCCAGGGCGCAGAGCTTGTGCAGCGCGAACTGTCCCTGACGCGTGCCCTGGTCACCCAGGGCGCGGCCAGCAAGGTTGAGGTCCTGCGTCTTGAGCGTCAAAAAAATGAGCTTGAGAGCAAAATCACCGAGATGAAAAACCAGTACTACGTTCGCGCCCGGGAAGAGCTGGCGAAAGCGAATGCCGAAATGGAAGCGCAGCGGTCGGTCATGAAAGGGCGGGAAGACTCGCTGACGCGCCTGACGTTTAATGCGCCCGTGCGCGGGATCGTAAAGGATATCGACGTAACGACCGTCGGCGGCGTCATTCCGCCGAATGGAAAACTGATGAGCCTGGTGCCGCTTGACGATCAGATGCTCATCGAAGCGAAAATATCGCCGCGCGATGTTGCTTTTATTCATCCTGGCCAGAAAGCGCTGGTGAAAATCACCGCCTATGACTACTCCATCTACGGCGGTCTTGAAGGTGAGGTCACGATGATTTCACCGGATACGCTTCAGGATGAGGTGAAAAGGGATGTTTATTACTACCGCGTTTACATCCGTACCGACAGCAACCATCTGACGAATAAGCAGGGTAAAACCTTTCCGGTATTTCCGGGCATGATCGCCACCGTAGATATCAAAACGGGGAGCAAAACCATTATCGATTATCTGCTGAAGCCGCTGAACAAAGCAAAAGAGGCAATGCGGGAAAGATAAAAAAACCGGCGTTCGGATATCCGAACGCCGGTGCTGTTATACCGTGGAGGTCATGCTAAGCGTGGTGCGTCTCTCTTTGGGAACAACGTTAATGTAATGCGTCACGTAGGCAAAGTAGAGCCCGGCATAATTTTCGACAAGCTCGATAAATGAGGGATAGACCGACATGCGACCGTCGCCCCGATCTTTAAGGTAGCCTGACTCCTGAGCCGATTTCATTATCCGGTTTACGTGGATCCGCGAAACAAAAAATTCCTTTGCAAGCGTGCTGGCTGAATAATCAATTATGGCGCCGTGTGCGGTTTTATTTTTAACGGCCTGCAGATAGATATACAGCATAATCATACGCCCTCCGTCTTTATCGATAAATAACCCTACTTCGGGTAAAACCTTTCTGAATGTTAATCCCCGAAACAGGTATTCTGCTGCGCGGCGGAAAAAATTATTTCTTAAAGCATCGTTATCTAAAAGGTTGACGTTAATGTTGAAGGCTGGATACAAAATACTGACAGGTATAAAAGCGCCAGACATATAGCGTTTAAGTTCATCCAGCCCTTTTTGCGTTGGTGCGATTATAGTTTTGCGCCGGTCTTCCGTGCATCGCCAGGTCTTAATGCGTCCGGTCGTGCGAAGTAACGTGATGATTGCAATGACGCTGTTCGGGCTGGCTATCTGATATCGAGAGCATAACTCCTTTATCTCGGAAACTGACTCGGCCTGATTACCAAATATAAAGCAACACATTGAAAGGATAATGTTGAATCGGGATTCCTGAAGCATTGTCTTGTAGAACAAGGGTTGTTTTTT
>Ga0157363_1002424_pt1 | contig 16414 bp, 13 predicted proteins | sample AttsexASBM1_FD_111477 | JGI IMG/M metagenome (GOLD analysis project Ga0157363, IMG submission 111477) | Fungus gardens microbial communities from leaf cutter ant in Ribeirão Preto, State of São Paulo, Brazil - Atta sexdens ASBM1 | ecosystem: Host-associated > Fungi > Mycelium > Unclassified ... | reverse complement strand
TCATGTCATACACATGGTCATTTAGGGTAGGGTGCACAGTAGTGAGCACGGACCATGAGTAGTAGTATATAAGGTAGACTACTTTGTACTATGAACTCTATCGAGTTCTCTTGTGTTACTCAAATACAAGAGTTGTTTCTTGACTTAACTCTTTGAGTCTTGATCCATAACATTAAGCTTCTCATCTTATCTTATTCAAATACGAGTAGATGATTATATTCCTTAATAACTATTCCTTCTATTGCAACATTTTATATATATATAAAGCTATAGAAGTAATTAAGTTAATTTCCCAGATATAGTCAAATACTACTTCCCATTCTGTGAAGAGATTGCACACTGATAATAAGAGAGAGTATGTAATGTCAGAATTGTAATTTTTTCTAAGAAAGCAAGAGATTATCCATGAAATTAGTACTCCACATGTATACTAACAAAATGGTTATGCCAAACAATTAAACCATATCTTGCTTGAAAAGGCACAGTTAATGTGACTTGAAGCATGTCTACTAAATTTCTAGTAGAAGTTTACTATTATAGCTATAGTTTATATATACAATTGTATATCTGTTAGATATCTCAAATGGAAAACATCTTAGAAGATCTTCTTGAATAATAAACCTAAAACATCATACTTCTGTATCTTTGGCTATAGATTATATATATTTCTTCTAAATGAAGTTTACACCAATAAACTTGTGCTATATTCTAAATTGATAATATTTATTAAATATAAGGATAATGGTTATTATTTTATACTGTTATGACTTAAGGCTCAAGAGTTAGAACCAAAAGTTAAACCTTGGATTGGGTTAATCATAAGAGAATCCAATAGAGTTTCTAGTATAACATATCTATCTTATATACTACCATAGGTAGTCTATGCTACTACTATATCTAGCTTACCCTAAAAACCATATGTAAATCATAAGATCAATATATATTAAGTATATTATATGATATTATTATTTCAAAAGCTTCTACCATGTTTTATTATGACCACATGACTGTGTGACTGTGATGTCATGCTAAACACTAACCTTAGATTAAAAGAGAAGCAAAAATAAAAACAAAATAAAAATAAAAATAAAATAAAAAATATGAAAAATAAAAAATAAAACTAAGTCTAATATTCACAACTCTGACAGATATTATACATAAGGAAATATTATTTTCTGCTCCACACATGCCATCTTTAATAAGAAACTTTTTTCTAAATATACTAACTCTTATACAAAAGAACACAAATGTTATTGAACAAAATAAGTCTAGAGACAGAGTTGTCAGTATCTGGCCCTTCTAGAAAAGATAGACCTGCTCTAATACTCATTCTATGCATACCTATATCTCCCATTCAAAACAATTTTCCTACTTATTCTCTATTACCTTCTCTTTTTTATAAGTCTTCATCTTCTTTACCTACTTAAGAGTCTAAAAAGCCTATAGTAGAGATTGAAAAGGTTAATGATGTTGATTCTGATATTGAGATATAACCTTTTAGCTCTCAATGACCCTTGTAATCTATTCTACAGATACCACAAGAAAATCCTGAATTCAAAAAATTTAAGTATTAAACTCAGATACCCTTTAGAAATATTTATGAAAAATAAGAAAATTCTACCAATGTTCTGTAAAATCTCTTATAGCAGCTAAGAGAGAGCTTTCCCAACCCTAATATAGTATATGATATATATTAAAATACTTGTCAAGAATCACAAAGAATTCATCAGAATACTTAATAATTCTTTACTACTTATGATAATAAGAATAAATAGAGTTGATTACCTATATAAATTATTTAATAACATTATTGTATAAACATTCCATCTTCTATAGGTAAATCAGTTGAGCTAACTATTACTAGCTACTTGGTATACTTTGTAAGAAAAGGAGGAGTAGAGCAAATTTGCTTTTACTTAGTACAATATAGAGTAGAGTTTTGCCTAATTTCCAAAAACCTTAGAAATATTACTAAATTCAAAAGAAGTGGCTTGAGCTTTGTTTTGAGGAGTTAAAAAACAAAAATATTTATGAAATTATGAACCTTTCTAAGATATTTAAAGTCTTTTTTATTTTTCCATGAGAATTTTTTATCTCTTTTTTATCTCTTATTTTTAAATTAGAGGAGACTGTTAGAGTTATAAATGTTAAACTTTATTTATTTGTTATCTTTTCTGTTTTTGTATTTTATTCTCTTTTTTCTTTTATTTTATTTAGGGTTAGAATTTAGTATGATATTATTATCACTATCATATATCAGTTACAAGTTACATGGTATGATCATAGTTACAGTTATGCAATCACATATTATAAAAGAATGTAGAAGGTTTTAGAATAATGATGTTATACTACATGTCAACATCATATAATATACATAATCTTTAGGATAGGCTGGATTTTATATAGCACAGACTATTAGTCTAGTATATATAAGTAGAATACATTATATTTAGAAACTTTATCAAGTTCTCTTATAATTAACCCAATCTAAGGTTATTCTTCTGACTTAACTCTAGTCTTAATTTTATAATACTAAAACTTGATACCTTCTCTGAGACTATTTGACACAAAACCTTTTCAAACACTTTTTTCTCTTATCATCTTCAACTAAGAGATAATACAATTCTTTAGTTAAGAAGAATAGTTAGATCCTAGGTTTAAGGTATTATGAAATTAGGACTTTAGAGCTGGTCAAAAGAAAAGATCTTGTATAAAGTTTATATAAGAGAACTTGATAGAGAACTCTGTATAGGATTGTCTACCTTATATACTAAAAACTAATAGTCTATGCTCTACTATATTAGCCTACTCTAAATAACCATGTGTTTACCTTAAGATCAATATTGTTAGAACTGAAAATGATGGATTTGGTTTCTATTTTATTTTCTCTCATTTTTCTTTCATTTTCTCTTAATTTTTATTGGAAGAAGAAGACAAAGTGTGACACTGTCACATGTCACATGACATGGTCACAGAAGTCACATGCTCACATGATACAGAGAAGGGCATAGAAGGTTCTGGAACAAGAGGAAGTCATATAGCATAGTAAAGGTATATTAGTCTTATGGGTGAAGTATGGTCTTTAGGGTAGGTTAGAATTAACTTAGCATGGACCATTGCCAAAAGGTATATAAGGTAGACTAGATTGTAGTAGGAACTCTATTGAGTTTTCTTGTGTTACTCAATATAAGAGTATGTCTTTTACTCAACATAGAGTCTAAGTCATAACAAATATGTGTTTAGATATATTGTATGACATTATCTATTTGTGATATATGATTATGTGACTGTGACTGTGACCAATGTGTAGCACTAAGTCACATCATAATGTGTAATAGTGATATATGATGTCATGTTAAATCTTAACTCTAAATCTCAAAGTCAAAAATAAAGATGAAAATAGATAGAGTCTACTCTGACAAAGGAATATACTAGTCAAATAAGGAAAGTTTGACTATTTGTTTATATCAAAGCCTACTAGTATATTTCAAATATATTAGCTTTTGTGAATATGCTCTTTATTTTTTCTATTATTAGCTTAGTGCTGTTGGTCCTCTTGTGACTAGTATATGTAGGAGAATGACAGATGTTCTTAAGATCTTGCCTAGAGTAGAATGACCTTTTTAGGTTAAAATTATTTATATTTTTATTAAGACAGTATTTAGTAGCTTAAGTAGTTAGTAGATAGTCTGAGGTAGGACAAGAAGAGAGCCTACTAACACTTACCAAGATTACTTCAAGTTTAGAATATGAATCAGAGAGTAAGTCTAATACAAGCTTCTCTCTATTACCAGTCTATATATATTTTCACCACCATCATTTATTGACTCTCTTTCTTCTTACAATAATAATACCATCATAAGTTAACACAACCTCCATCAGATTATCAGGCAGCAGGAGGAGCAATTGGCAGCAATACAAAGGGAGCAATAGTAGGAGAAGATGCAGCAGAAGGATCTAATACAGGATCTAATATAAAGGTGGCCAAGCTACCAGTGTTTAATGGAGAAGCAAGAAGAGTAGGAGGATTTATTATAGTATATAGGCTATTTTTGAGAACAAAGATGAGAGGAGCAATGGTGGAGGAGCAAATCTAGTGGATATTATTCTATATGCAAGGAGAATCAGCAGATGGATGGAAAGAAAACATATTGGAAGATTTGGAATCAGAGAAAGTAGAATTCAAACCAGCAGGAGAATTTTTGTTGGTACTAAAGAAAGCATTTGGAAAAGGAGATAAGAAGTTGGTTAAGATAGCAGAACTTAGGAGAATAGAACAGAGAGGAAGAACTATGAAGAAATTTGTACAGGAGTTTTAAAGAGTAGCTAAGAGTAGTAGATATGAAGAAAAGACATTGGTAGAAGAATTCAAGAGGGAAATAAATGGAATAATAAAGAGAAAGCTGATAGAAGCAGAAAGACCTCCCACAAGTATTGAACAGTAGTATGAATATGCCACTAATTTAGATTGTTATTGTAGAGAAAGTTGAAGAAAAGAGGAAAGATTAAGAGAAAGAACGGAAAAATGTGAGGAATACTTAGAAAGAAGTAAGGCCACAACTATCACCACTATAGGAATGGCCCAAGAGATAGGAAATGCAATGGGTACTAGTGAAACTTATCTCAATGAAAGGGATAGAGAAGACAAATACAGTGGTAGTTAGAAATCTCCTATAGAAACAAGAAGGAAGAGGAGAAATGAGAAGGGATCTGAATATAATGAAGATAAATAGAGGAAGGATTTGTTATAGCTATAGAGGATTTGGCCACATCACATGAAACTGTAGAAATTGAAAAATAGTAGGCTAAGAAAGAAGAATAGATTATGGAAATAATTTGAACACTGAACAATTTAAAAGAGGAGGAGAATCTAGTAGTCCCTAACTAGATTTTCATAACAGATTCAATATAATAACTAGTCATGTAATGCAAGCTGATATTCCTGATTGAGAGAAACCTGAGAAGGATAGAAGAATGATTTTAAGAGAAGAAAAAGTAAAGAAAGAAAAGAAAAAAGATAAAGAAGATGTAAGAAAAGTGGAAGGAGAGTTATTAAGAGAAGTAATGGTGAAGATTGGGTTGGAAAGGATAGACACACAAGAAGGAATTATAGTAAAGGCATTATTGGATAGTAAAGCAATAGGGCTGGTGATGAGTTCAGAGTTTGCAAGAAAACAAGGGCTTAAATTGAAGAAAATAGAAAGACCCATTTATATAAGAAATGTGGATGGAACATTTAATAAGAAAAGACCAATAGAAAATACTGTGGAGGTAAATATTTATTACCAGGAGCATAGAGAGAGAATAGAGATAGATATAATTGGAGAACAGAAGTGGAGTATAATCTTAGAAATGCTGTAGTTAGCTCATCACAATCCTGAGATTGATTGGAAGATAGGAGAAGTAAAGATGACAAGATGTCCAGAAGAGTATGGGAAGCAATGAAGGTCAAAGCAGGGAAAACTGAGGTGGTAAAAGTAGTAAGAGGAAGAAAAGAGAAGAAAAAAGAAAGGAAGAAGGAAAAGACAAAAGGAAGTAGGATGATAAATGTAAAGAAAGTAGCAGAAGAATGGAAAATATGGAATAAAAAGGAAGAAGCAGCAAGATTAGAAGAGAAAGTGAAGAAGTTAATACCAAAACAATTCCACAAGTAGATCAAAGTTTTTGGGAAAAAGTAGAGTGAGAGGATGCTAACAAGAAAAGTGTAAGATCATATGATAGAGTTGAAGGAAGAATTTGTACCAAGAAAAGGGAAAATCTATCTCTTTTCCAGAGAAGAGAGAGGAGATGAGAGAGTTTATTTAAGAGCAGAGAAGAAAAAGATATATTAGACTGTCAAAATCACCATAGACTGTGCTAGTATTCTTTGTAGGAAAGAAGAATGGAAAGAAGAGAATAGTACAAGATTATCAATATCTCAATGAGTAGGCAGTGAAGAATAATTATCTACTACCACTTATTTTGGATATCATCAAGAATATTGGGACCAAGAAGGTATTTATGAAGATGGATTTGAGGTGGGATTATAATAATGTGAGAATAAAGGAGGAGGATGAGTGGAAAGTAGCCTTTACAATACTAGAAGAGTCATTTGAGCTGATGGTTATGTTTATTGTCAAATTCACTGGCCACATTCTAGGCTATGATGAATAAGTTACTGAGAGACTTGATTAATATAGGAAAGGTAGGGAGTCTCATAGATGATATGATGGTGGGGATAGAAACAGAAGAGAGACATGACAAGTTGGTGATGGAAATATTAAGGAGATTAGAAGAAAATGATTTATACATAAAACCAGAGAAGTACAAGTAGAAAGTGAGAGAGGTAGATTTCTTGGAAGTAGTAATTGGATTAGAGGAAATAAAGATAAAGGAAGTGAAAGTGAAAGCAGTATTGAATTGGCTAGTTCCTAAATTAGTTAAGGATATACAGAGATTCCTAGGGCTGGCAAATTACTATAGAAGATTTGTAAAAGGATTTGCAAAGATAGTGAGGCTGTTACATGAGTTGACAAGGAAGGAACAGGAATAGAAATAGGGAATCAGACAAGAAAAGTCATTCAAAGTATTAAAGAAAAGGTTTATAACAAAACCAATTAGTAGTATTAGACTTGGATAGAAAAATGAAAATGAAGGTGGATATGTCAGATTATACAATAAGAGGAGTATTGTCAATGGAGTGTAGCAATGGAAAATAGAGACCAGTAGCATATTGTTATAAGATGAGAGTGTGGACAGACTTTAGGTAGGGTTAGGGTTAGGACAGACATAGGACAGTAGTAATTATTAGTCTACAACAGATGGAGAGCACATGACCTGGAAGTCATGTAACAGAGGCTAGAATGGTCTGGAAGGACTTAGGGTCTAGAAGGATCGGAAGGAGTCTAAATAGGAGTTAAGATTAGGGATGATGTCAAGGGACTATGGTTCCTCATGGTGTACACATGGTGTGTGTTGTGGCAACCACTAGACTGAATTGTCCAATAATCTCACTAACGAGTAAAGCTCAAAGTGGGCTATGATGTGGGAATTCACAAGAGAACTGAACAAGGAGCCTCTTCTTAATTAGAGTCCTATTTATACAAAAGGTTCATAGTCCATGCTACTAATAAATAACCCTGCCCTTATGTCCATGCTTCAACCTCATGCTCGCCTCACTTCTTACTCAAGGCCACCATGTGTACTCTAGGTGCCCTGACATCATCTTCCAGATTCTTCCATCAGGTTCTAGGCTTATGACATTACATCATGTGACCTGTCATGTGCCTTCTTCATCGTCTTTCAAAGGAAAATAAAATAAAAGTAAAGTAAAATCAGAACAATAAAAGAAAATAAAATAAAAATTGTTAGTGTTCAAATGTCCCATAACAGTGTGTACATGTACAGCGGAGATTAAGAGTATGACATCAGGGCACATGTAGGAAGCATGGTGGCCTTAAGGAAAACACATGTGGATGAGTAATAGGACATGAGGATGATGCATGGACATTAGGGCAGGTAGATATTGTTGTAGTATGGATCACATTGTATTTATATAAATAGAGGAGCAATGCAGCGAGGGCTCCTTGTTGAGTTCTCTTGTAACCCCCACTACTAGATAGCCAACTAAGAGCTTTGCTGAAGTAAGCAAACTACAAGTGCCGTTCCAGCGAGTGGTTGCTACAACACATATCTCTCAAAATCTCTTAATAAGATAGAGAGGAATTACAAAATACATGATAAGGAAATGTTGGCAGTGATTAGAGGTTTAGAAAACTAGAGGCATTTGTTAGAAAATGCTAAATTCAAGTTTAAGGTCTGGAAAGATCATAAGAATTTGGAGTATTTCGTAAAAGCATAGAAATTGAACTGATAACAAGCCTATTGGATACTATATTTGTTAAAATTTGATTTTACTTTAAAATATGTGTTAGAAAATCAAAAGTTGATAAAGGAAGAGTAGATATAAGATATGATAGGAGTAGTAGAAGAAGAACCAAAGTGTTATAAGATGAGAAAGTGTGGACAGACTTTAGTGAGATAAGATAAGATATAGAAAGTAGTTATATTATTAGTCTATGACAAGAGAGAGAAGGCACATGACTGGGAAGTCACATGACATTGCATCATAGGGCCTAGAGTGATCTAGAGTGGTCTGGAAGGATCTAGGATCTAGAAAGACCAGAAAGAGTCTAGAGATGGAGTGACATCAAGGGACAGGGTTCCTCATAGTGTACATATGATACATACATGGATGATGGAGATTAAGAGTAGGGTTTAGGGTATGATGTCAGAGTACATGTATATGGCATGCTGGCCTTGAGGTAGATGTAAGGTGGATGAGTAATATGACATGAGGTAGATTACTAATAGATATGAGAACAGGGCATGAACATTAGGGTAGGACGCACAGTCGTAGCATAGACTATGGATAGTTTATATAAATAGTCAGTAGAATACTGTTGTGGTTCCCTATTGAGCTCTCTTGTGAATTATACAACTCGTGTTCTCCACTAGATATCTGTCCTTGAGATTTACTTGTAGTGCTACTATTGGACATTGGTCTAGTGGTTGTCACAACACAAAGGAAGTAATAAAAGAACAGATAAAAAGGATAAAAGGAGAAGATGAGAAAGTAGTAAAGGTAGTAGAAGAAATGAAAAAGGCAGGAGTAAGAAACTTGAGAGAAAATAAATAGGAGATTGAAGAGAAGTTGATATTGAAGGAGGGAAAAGTATATGTACCAAAGAACAAGGAGTTAAGGGTACAAATTATCCAGTTACATCATGATGTGCTGGTAGTAGGACATAAAGAAAGATCAAAGATAACAGAATTGGTAATAAGAAACTACTGGTGGCTGAAAGTAACAAAAGATATAGAAAAATGTGATATGTGTTAGAGAATAAAGAACAGGATAGAGGCACTAGTGGGAAAGTTGATGATAAATGAGGTGCCAGAAAAGCTATAGACACACTTAACAGTAGATTTTATCACAAAGTTATTGTTAGTAGTAGAAAAAGATGTAATATTGGTGGTATATGATAGATTGTCAAAAATAGCACATTTTATGGCCATTATAGAAGGAACATTGGTAAAATGTTTAGTAAGATAATTCAGAGATAATATGTGGAAATTATATAGGTTATCAGAAAGTATTATATTAGACAGAGAACCCTAGTTTGCAGCAAAATTGATAAAGAAGCTGAATAAAATGTTAGAGATAGAGATAAGGTTGTTGATGGCATTACACCTATAGACAGATAGGTAGATAGAACAAATGAACTAAAAGTTGGAACAGTATTTAAGGTTCTTTACAGAGTATAGACAGAGAGATTGGCTAGAGTAGTTAGTAACAGTAGAGTTTGTAGTAAATAACAAAGTTCATGTAGTAACAAATATTTTGCCTTTTATAGCAAACTATGAAAGAGAATTGAGGATAGGAGCAGATATTAGAAGAAAAGGAAAAGTAGAGAAAGCAACAGAATTTGCAGAGAGGCTAAAGAAAGTACAAAAAGAAGTGGGAGTAGTATTAAGAAAGGCATAAGAAAATATAAAGAAATAAGCAGATAAAGAACAAAGAGAAGAAAAAAAGTGGAAAAAGAACAATAAAGTGATGTTGAGTATGAGAGATTTGATATTTAAAGTGAAACTAATAAAGAAGTTGACAGAGAGATATATGAGACCATATGAGATAGAGAAAGTAATGTTAAAGAATACAGTGAAGTTGAAACTACCAGCCTCTATGAGAATTTATCTAGTAGTGAATATTAGCAGAGTGGAAAGATATAGGGAACTGATAAAAGGATAGAGAGTAGAGGAACTAAAACTAGTAAAAGTAAAAGAGTGGAAAGTTGAGAAAATTTTAAATAAACAAAAAGTAAGGGGAGTAACAAAGTATTTGGTGAGATGATATAATGACTTTATCTATATAAACTCATAACATTTGGGATGGGCTAGGTATAGGTGTGTATATACTATGTATCAGAAATATATAAAGTAGACACATCTGTACTAAGAACCTTACCAAGTTTTTTTATACTAAACAATTTAAGTTTCCTCTTTTAACTGAATACTTTGTTTTAAGCTATAACACAAGTTGTAACTAATACAAAGACTTGAGAAAGAAGTAAGGAAATAATTAATTGGTAAAGCATAAATATATAAGATGGTATCTACTACTATATATACCTATAAACCATGAGAAATAAGTAAGATATTCTTAAGGAAACAATGAAAATAATATGAGAAAATCTCTACTACTATACAACATAAGATATAAATTATAGCAATTATAACAATATTCCTATTTTAATATTCATATCCTCATAAATCCATCAGGATTAGATCTCTAACTATGTATGTGTTATAAAATTAGGACCAAAGAGTTGGTCAAAAGAAAGAATCTTGGATTGGATTGGATAATTATAAGAAAACTTAATAGAGTTCTTAGTACAAAACTATCTATCTTATATACACTAGACTACTAGTCCATAATATTGTTTTCTTCTAGGATTTTTTGCTATATCCCATCACAAATGTGATAGTGTTATGTTATATATGACTAATGTATAACATGGAGTTATGTTATATGAAAATTTGTAACAATTATGTATGATATCATGCTAAACCCTAATCCTAAGTTTAAAATAGAAAATAAATAGAAAATAAAATAAAAATGGGAAAGAAAAATAAAATAAAATAGAGTCTCTTATTTGCAACTCTAATAATATGTTGCTACCATCTTTTTGGTAGGTTCTATAATAAGCTATCCTTGTATAGAGTTAACTATGAAAAATAGTTTATATAGTGGTTCTTTTATAGAAATCTTGATAGGAATTTCTCAACAACTAATATCTGTATTATGTTTTTACTACAAAAATTGATATGCAATGTTGTTTTAATATATTCTATTCTTTTCTCTATTGGCTTGGATATTTTCATAATGATTTAGAAGAGTGAATGGTATAGTTTTGACAGACAATTGTAGTAATTTCAATGCTTTTTCCAGATTAATTTCATCTTGCAGCATTTGGATATCTGAAGATAGTGTTTTACTTGAACTGGATATTGATATACTGTAGAGTTTGTATAGCAATACTTTATCATCTTGAACGATATTTTCCTTTTGCTTTTCTTTGTCAATGATCACTGGTTGTAGTGCATCTCAATATGAATCTTAATATATATCTTGTAGTCCCTTAATATGTTCATCTACCACTTTTCCTTCGTTTTCTTTATATCAATCCAATTCATCATTAGCTAATAGTACTTGAATATGGTAAGCTTGTTGCTCTATATCTCTATGAATGACATTCCTTAGTTCTTTAAATATATTGTAGATGTCTCCACCAATTTGTGTTCTATAAGTTTCTTTAGTTTGTAATAGAATGGTTATAATATCTGCTAGTTGATTGTTTGCTGCATCCACTAACTTTACAAGGTTCTGGATTTGCAATTGGATATCTGCCATGGTGTCTAATCCTCAAATTATTTTGTGGTATTTCTTTGTTCAATCCTTCTTTTATTTGTTAAGTGTTATGATAAAATCTATATTGTTAACAGTGCAAGCAATATATGAAGAAGTTTTATCTATGGAGTGTATTAGGATAACTAGGTGGAAAAACAAAGCACTTCAAATCTCTAGGAAATCTTAAGTCTATTGTCTAAGAAATTACTAAACTATATACTTATTTCCAGAAAATTCTAAAAGAACAGAATGAGAATTTCCAAAGATGACAATTACTCTATATGATAATAGGTCCATTCTAATGTGCCAGAATTCTGATTACATAAGCAAGAAGTAATAATACTTAAGTAATTAGGAATAGTTTAAAATAGAGAAACCAAAATAAAAGAGTGCTAGAGTGCTTAGTAGGTACTTCTGGAGTATGGGAAAACAAATAAGCAGATGTACAGATGATACTAGAAGACTTTAGAAGACCACAGAGTGTTGCAAAAGAGCAAGGTAGTGCATAAAAGAGAGTTTAATGACATATCTAGATAGTTAGAAGTATTGGTATATAGCTTGAAAAGGTCTGAAGCACAGAAGATTGGATGAGCAGATGAGTGCAGATATGGGAAAGTATTATGGAACATGGATCAGCCAAAAAATATGGAAAAGAAAAGTCTCAGAAAAGCCAGTTCCCTTACATTTCTTCTACTATCTAGTTATTGTTACTTTAGCTTCTATACTCATCCTTCTTGTCTATAGCTTGTCTTTGAGCATTTTGATATCCTTGTTGTCTTCCTTCATGTCTACTTTGTCTTTTTTGATAAAATATCTGCTCTTGTATCTGTCTTTTCTGGAATATATCATAAAATAAAATCATAGTCCTGTAACTTTGAGATACTATCTCACTTGTTGTCTATTGAGTTTGTGTGGTTTCCTAAAGTATTTGGACTTTTTGTAATCTGTCCAAACTTCAAACTTTTCAGTGGTGTCTAATAGATATTGTCTTTATTTTGTTAGAGCTTTAATTATGGCCAATAGTTCCTTGTTGTATATCTTGTAGTTTCTTTCAGCTACTTGTATTATCCTTGATAAAAATGCAATTGGTTTCTATTTTCCTTCTTACTCCTGAGATAGAACTTCTCTAATAGCATGTTCTAATATATCTGTCTCCACTCTGAAATTTTCTTCTCTTCTAGGTAGAGTGAGTACTAGTTGACTTGTAATTCTTTTATTTAACTCTTTGAATGTTTTCTGATGTTCTTCTTCCCATTTTTAGTCTTTCTTTTCTTTGAGTTCATTTAGAGGTTTTGCCATATGACTGAAGTTTTTAATAAAGCATTTGTAGAAATTTGTGAACTCAAAAAGCTTTTTACTTCTTTTATCTTGGTGGGTATTTTCCATTCTTTGATAGCCTTAACTTTGTTGTTTTCCATTTGTACTTCTCATCATCCAACTATCACCTCTAGAATGGGTATTCCTTTAGCATTAAAGTTATACTTTGACTATTTGAAACAAAGATTATGTTTCTCTACCACCTTTGAAAATCATATTGTAATATGGCTAGACTGCTAGCACTGAACTAACTACACTAAAAGACAATTTAACTGAAAGCTTATACTTTTCAGCCAACCAGCAGTATTTATGCTGATTATGGAAACTCAGGTAAGCAGTAGACTTACACCTACCTAGACTTTGGAACTTAAATCCTTCCTTCACCAAAGATTCCAATTCTACATTCTTGGCAAGGTTTGGTTTAAGGTTTCTAAATCTAGTGAATTACAAATATCACCCCAAGAATATAATTCATTGCAACTTACTCCTAGCCAGAATTAAACCTATAACCTACAAGATGTAAGCTTTCAGTTAGTATAATATGGCTAGACTGCTAGTGTTAAACTAACTATGCCAAAAGGCAATTTAACTGAAAGCTTATACTTTTCAGCCAACTAGTAGTATTTTATAATCAGTTATACTGATTATGGAAACTCAGGTAAGCAGCAAGCTTATATATATAATCCTTTCTTCAAGTTTTTTCTTGGCTTTAGCAAGTATAACAAAGTTATCCATGTAGTTTGCCAATACTTCTTTATGTAAAAGCTTTCTAAAGATACTGTTCATTATCTATTGAAATATTCCTAGCAAGTTGCATAGTCCAAAGTACATCAATTTCAGTTCAAATAGGTCTTTGTTTGTTGTAAATATTGCTTTTTATTTGTCTCTTTCCTTAATTTGTATATTGTTGTATTCCTAGATAAAATCTAGTTTGTTGAAGTACTTTACATCCTTGAGTTTATTAATTACTTCTCCAATTAATGGCAATAGTATTTTATCTTTTATTGTGTACTAGTTCAACTTTCTGTAGTCTTGTACTAATCATAGAGATCTTTCTTTCTTTAGGATGTAGAAATATAGTATAATATATCTCAAGCTTAATTTTACTATAAGTTCTGTCTTGAGTTATTTTTTCAACTACTATTTTAGCATTTTTCTCGACTGTTATTATATAGACTTTGGTGTTGAAATCTTTTGGTATATCTTCTAGTAAGTTAATTTCATAGTCCCATTCTCTTTTTTCCAGTAATTTTCTAAATTTCTTCTTGTTGAACAAATATGTAAATAGTTGAATATATTTCAGTAGATTCTCTAAATTTGTTAGATCTGATTTCTTGTTAATTTCCAATGTTCTTTATCTATTTCTTCTGTTGGTTGTATTCTTTTAGCTCTTTAATATGAATGTAATATTTTAGTATTGTTTTCTATATTATTTTGGGCATCTTATAAACTGTATTGTTTCTTTATCCTAATTTACTTCTAGATTGTGTTTGACCAACCAATTATATCCCAAAAACATGTCCATACTGTTGAAGTCTGTAACTGCTATATCAATTTTTTTCATGTGTCTGTTAATTTCTAGTTCCAGTAATGTAAATCTTGTCACTTCTCTATTCTTTGTTCTATTTGTATTAAAAACTTGAAATAATTTGTCTATTGGTTTCATTTTAATCTGTTCTTCTTTCACTAGTTGTTTATTAATTCCAGTATGAGTATATTCTAAGTTGACTAGTGTTTTAAGCTATAGTTTCTTTTCATTTAATGTTTTTACATTTGTATGCATATTGAGTTCCTTTTCTTTGTTATCCCTCCTTTGTGGAATAATATATTGATTTAGAGATTTACTATATATAGAGATTCATTATACCATACCTACTCTAAACCTCTGATGAGACACTTTTCTTTGTCATTGTCTTCATTATTTAATTCTTTTTGTATACTTTTGTTTTTTATCTTCTATCCTGACCTGTAATTTTTTGTAAGATATCCCACTTTGTGGCATTTGTAGTATTTTCTAGTCTCTTTCTCTTTCTTCAGCTTCTGACAGTTTTTTACTTTATGTTCATAGTGTCAAGATTACAGAAAGTAGACTTTGTTTCTTTTTATTTTCTTTCTTACTTTTATTTTATTTTTGATTTATTTTTGATTTTTCTATTTTTAGAACTCTGGGGTTAGGGTTAGAAGTGAATGATCACACTGTCACATCTGTCACATCTGATGGTGTGGTCACAACATTGATTATGGAACTTGAGAAAAGAGAGTAGAAAGTTCTGGAACAAAATGATGTCATACAACATAGACACATGGTCATTTAGGGTAGGATACACAGTACCTAACACGGACCATCTGTAGGAGTATATAAGGTAAACTATTTTGTAAAGAGCTCTCTATCAAGTTCTCTTGTGTTTCTCTAATACAAGAGTTATTCTTTTATCCAATCCTAAGGATTTAAGATCATAACACATAGATGTTGCAGTTGAAGTATTTAGGCTTCCTGTCTTTATCATAGTTATCTTTAGACTTCCTAATATTCATGAGTATTTTCTTTTTCTATAGGTAATTCTTGATCCTATTCTATAATCTTATCTATTTTCTATAAACTTATATTTCTGTCCAACTAAGGTAATTGCCACCTTTCACTCCTTGAGTGACTCTAGTATTGCTATAGGCAGGTTGTTATGAACTTAAGTCTAAAGAGTTAGACAAAAAAAATCTTATATAAAGATTTATATAAGAGAACTTAATAGAGTTCCAAGTAATTTGAGACTTAAAGTTGGAGTTAGTGTGCTATTACATGTCACTATCAGAAATTATTATATAGTATGATTCAGTATCACACATCAGTCACTATTACATGATTATATATCATGATAGAACATAGTAGAAGGTTTTAGAAGGAAATGATATTATTATAATATGTTTAACACATTATATTAGAGTTATAAAGAATAAACTTTATTTTTATTTTTATTTTTATTTGAGTTATTTTCTATTTTGGGGAACTAGGGTTAGGGTTTAACATAACATTATATATTACTGTCATACAACAAGACTTGGAGTCACATATCAGTCATGGTCACAATATCACATGATTATGTGTCATGATGAAAAACAGTAAAAAGTACTAGAAGAAATAATGTTATACAACATGTTTAACATATATTGATCTTAAGATAAATGTATAGTTATTTAGGGTAGGCTAATTGCAGTAGTAGCATAGACTATTAGTCTTAGCTTATAAGATAGACAGTTTTGTACAGAGTTCTCTATCAAGTTCTCTTGTATTAACCCAATACAATATTCTTTCTCTTAACCAACTCTATGGTTCTGAGTTTGTAACACATTACCTTTAAGATAATGGCACTGTAATATGAACCAGTAACTTAGTATATATAAGATAGACACTTTTATACTAAGAACTTCATTGAGTTTTCTTGTATTGACTCTAATATAAGATTTTTTTTCTTGACTCACTCTAAAGTCTTGAGTTTGTAACATTAGAACTCAATTCCTTATTCTGAGACTATCTAGCTTAGGACTCTCTTTATACTTTTTCTTACTCTCTTTTCATCTTCAATTAAGAAGTAACTCTATTCTTTAGTTAAAAAGAATTGCCAGGCCTTAAACATAAGGGGTATATGTCAGGAGTAT
>Ga0157363_1002422_pt1 | contig 16422 bp, 9 predicted proteins | sample AttsexASBM1_FD_111477 | JGI IMG/M metagenome (GOLD analysis project Ga0157363, IMG submission 111477) | Fungus gardens microbial communities from leaf cutter ant in Ribeirão Preto, State of São Paulo, Brazil - Atta sexdens ASBM1 | ecosystem: Host-associated > Fungi > Mycelium > Unclassified ... | reverse complement strand
TCAGGATCCCCAGAACTTTTAAGACCCTTAGTTTCGTTAAGACCCTCAGGATCTTCAGGATTCATAGTACCTTCAGGATCGTTAAAACCCTTAAAAGTTCCCTCAGTATTCCCAGAACCCTCAGGATTCTCAAAACCTTTAAATTTTTCAGGATTATCAGAATCCTTAAGACCTCCAATTCCACCTTCGATAGTTACCAGACCATTCTTTCCTTCTATTACGCAAAGTAAATTTGACATAAGTACTATTTCCAATGTACCAACTACAGGTCCTCGAATTCCTGAAACTAGTTTCATAAGTACTGACATTGGAGGTATGTATCTCTTACACATATAATTTAATACATAAGACGAAATGTAATTTATAAATTTTATTGCCCACAGAAACTCAAACTAACAGTGATTTCAATCATCCTCCCCATATTCATAACATTAATGTCGAGTGCAGTAAGACAATGATGACGATCAATATTGAATTTAATCGTGTTTTCGATGGCATTATTTATTCTAAGGTAAGTGCTAAACAAAATCTATTGTGCAAAAAATCATCAACAATAACATATTAATATCCAATTTTAGGGATATTATTCAAACCCAGAATGTGTCTACGTAAAACAGAATTCTGGTTCAGCGCGATACTCTTTCAATGTAAATCTAGACTCTTGCGGCACTCAATTCCTCAACGATTTTGCAGGTCCTGCTGGTCAAGCGTATTTGGAAAATGTTCTTATATTACAAGTTGGTATCGAATATCAAAAATAATAAAGATATAAGAAAAACATTTGCATTATAATTTAGTGCTGCTTATGTGCTAATTTAATAATTTTTTTTATATGACACAAATGTTTTGGAATCATTTTAAGCATTAGGGATAGCACATAGAAATTTCAACTAAAATATATTAAATCATGTAATTAATATTAATTATAGTATAAACGTTTTTTATTTTTATCGTTATTATTTTTTTTTAAGCTAGTCTAACTTTTTTAAAAGTTACCATAAAACTACTTGCTAAACGGTTAGAGTAATAAAATCACGAATAGAGCAATAAGTTAGCACATAAAGAACGCTAAATCCTCTTTACATTTTACATTTGATTGTGCTCATGCTAGCTTAATAAATAGACATGAATGCGAATCCAATTCGCCGTTCAATATTTCGAATTTTTTTAAATGTGTATCTCAAAAACAAAGTTATATGTTGATAAACGCCGCGATGCGTATATTTTTTTGTCCTCAAGAATCATCAAAATAATTGTGACCGAAAAACTTAATGAATACTTTTGGCTTATTTCCCTCATTTTCCAAAAATATTACTTATAACTATGTCATATATTAAAATAAAAAATTCTTATTGCTAAAGAATGAACCGAGTATACAAGAAATCTGGGACACAATTCGAAGAGTGCGATGTCTCTGGGAAGGCAACATCAATAAAGTTTTAAGGATGAATCTTTCAGTAGACGTATTAAACCAGGAAATCCTTGCCTTTAATGGTGATACTGCGATAACAAAACTGGATATTCAAATTGGCAGAGGACCTTTTGCACCTACAGTTAATAGACTCATAAAAATTGGAGAAACAATGACTTTGGTAATCTCTGTGGAAGGCGATCCCGATTTCGACCTTCAGGTATTCCTCAGAAACAATCATAAACATAATAATAATTTATGTTCATTTTTATATTATGAAAAAATAAATAGCATTAATATGTGTAATTATTTTATATAATATCCAAAAAAAAGTTGCTAACAATTAACGTATTTTATTCGTATTTGTAGCACAATATAAATTTTACATTTATATTTGTTTATTGTTTATTTTATATAATTGTAATACGTACGTAATTGTATACGTACTCTTGATTTCAAATAATATAAATTAAACAAATATTTATAATTATTTTTAAGGTGCGCGACTGTTTGGCGCGAGATGAAATTTCGACTAACATACTGCAACTTACCGACGAAAGAGGCTGCACTTTAAAACCGAAGCTGTTTGGTGCCTTTCAAAAAACAAAGCATACCACCAATACAGGCACTTCTATTATCGCTTATGCATTTTTCCAAGCCTTCAAATTCCCCGATGTTTTGGGTCTAATCATCGAATGTAATGTTGAATTATGTAAAACTAATTGTGAACCTTGTCGGGAAACAAATCAAGTAAGTTGCAAAAGTCAATAAAATATGATTTAAATATAATTACTTAGACAACGCATTTCTCAAGGAATGACATATAGAGAATGTTCTATGTTCCAAAGACGTAGCATAATGGAATTAGAAAGATGAAGCTTTATTCATAATAGGATAGCTTAATATATTTCCATTAATTAGGCATGGCATTGCAAATCGCAAATTTTATAAAAAGATAAAAGTAGATTTCTAGAATAGAAATGAAAAAATGGATATATAAATATGAAAATATTTACTCTTTCCATAAAAAGAACTTTTCAGAGAAAATGTGTTGCGTGGGTATATGCAATATTTGTTAAAATTACAATGTCTAATCCGCTCAAATTAATATTTGCATGACAGACATCAATTGTTTACAAGTCAACAAATTTTTATATAAGAGTATATATAAACTACTTTAAAATAAATTGTTCTAAATATCTTAAAATTTCTTATTGTACAATATAAATAATAATAGAAATTTTTGCATTTTTTAATTTATATGTTTAAAATTTATTTTAGCAAATCGAGCCAGGCAGACGTCGTCGATCGTTAATGTATGCACCATCTTCGAACAACTTGACGTATTCGGTACCATTATCGAATGTGGTTCGTGTTAAACGATGTTTCAAAGTAATCATAGATGATTTAAACACAGCAACCAATCAAATCCTAGATAATATGGAAGAAAGCTATTGAAGCAATGGCAAAAGCGAAAGGAAAGTATGCATGAACAACAATGAATTTTATACAATCTTCTCTCTTACATTTATCTCAATTCTAAGCGTAGTTGTGCTATATATAAAATTACAACGAATTCGCAAATCGAAATTCATAGATTCTTAAGGTGGTATTACTTTTGTAATATTTTTATTGTAGTCGTCAATAAGAAAGGTTATCAATATCATACTATTTTATTTTACAATATTACTTAAACAAAAGTAATTTGTCTAATTTGTATTTGTTTCTAAAAATAAAACTTTAGAAACATAAATACAAATTAGAGTATCTTCTATCATATAATATACAGTTTTTTATAATACTTTACAATTTTGTCGTAATTAACTTTTTCGTAAGATAAGCAAGTATTAATTTGACAAAAACTCTAAAATATTTAACACAATAGTCTTTTTTTTATGATTTTCCCATAAATATATATATGATTGCCTTTAATATCGGCAGAACTGTTTAACATTATAACGCAACATTATAAAAATCTTTCTATTCTGTAACTTTTAACGACTGTAACGATATTCTTACATTGTCGTTACGCTTATATACGTGATAAAAGCTTTTTTATGTGACTGTGTAATTGAGATATAAAAACAAATAAATGCTTTCTTTAATTAATTTGAAGATGCTGAATGAAGCTTGGAAAATTAATAATAGAAGTTGCTGTAGAACAAAATATGTAGAAAATTAATGGCAGAAAGTAGTCCTATACAAATACTTTCTTAGAAGAGTTATGAGGCAATATGTTGAGGCACTGCTATAACTCACGTATATAATAATTTTGCAATAATCAATTATTATACGTGTCCGTATAATGTATTATACATATTATTTTTATTATTTTTAATTATTTGGTTTTATTAAAAATTGAAAAGAAATAAACAATCTTTATAATAATAAACGTGTTATGTTAGAAATGATTTATAATACATTAAATCCACATGTTTCTATAAATTTCAAAGATGTTTTTCGTTATCATGTTATCATTATTCTAATATTACATACAATGTATCAAAGTACCAACAAGTTAAGTAATAATAAGTAACAGGGATTTATAATTCTATACATGGCAATGAGTCATTGTTTTGTGCGAAGGAAAACGAAAGGCCAAAAAACAATATCGAAGAAAACATTAAAAAACGAGAAATTGGTCTTCTGATAAGTTTTCATTTTTGTGTGATTAACTATCGAGGGTTGTTTCGTGATATGGCCCGCAAAATTCGACTCATTATTTTTCTTGTTTGTCTTGTTATAATTAATAGCATTATAATTCGGTAACAAGTCCAAATCTTCGGAACTCGCATTGATGAATTTACGATGTCTCATTGATTTCCTACATAGAAATTACAGCATATAGATGTAATTGTTTAAACATAATATAAAAATTGAGAGTTTTCTGAATTTTTTAAAATAAATGATCTTTTTCTACCGTTTTCTCATGCTCTCTATCTCGGGAGAGCTCCAGGATTCAGTCTCGGTATGTTGATCAGTACGAATAGTAGAAGCGTATTTATGATCATTGCATGATCGACATTCGCATTTTAGAGCCATGCTTTTTAATAACGTGACGGAACGTGGATCATTGCCAGTGCCTGTAATGACCGACGATTCTTTTATCGGAGTCAAAAGATCTCCCTCGAATTCTTCATCAGCATCCATCTCTGAACTTTTCTCGGAATACCAAAAATTTCTAAGCAAAAAGTTTTACTTTTTGGTAGCATTTTCCAACATAATGAAGTGAAATTAGAATTATATGTACAATATACATTCATTTTTTAAAAATATTTAACTTACAAGTTTTCATTAACGATTGGCAAAACGTTTTTGGTTTTTTTATAGTCCAGTGTGTATAAAGTTTCCCTCTTTGAACTATTTTCCAATTTGGTAAAGTTACATATATATTTAATACAAATTAGTTAATTATATTTTAAACAAGCAAGCACTGTTTTTTATTACTAGTTATTACATATTAAATAGTAAAATAGTCAATAGAATAAAAATAAGTAGGAAAAATAAAATAAATAGGACAAAAATATAAAGAAATGAATAATTATTTCAAAAATTTATAATAATATTTATAACTAAGATAATATTTATAACTAAGAAATTAGTAATTATATTTCTTATATACAAATATAAAAATAAGCATAAATTTAATATTTATTTGTCAGTGCAGTTATCTTCTAAATAGAAATTATCTTTCTATTTTACTCACGTACTCAAATATTTCTTCTTCATTGTCTGCGACAAATTTCGTGGAATATTTTAATTCATTTTTTAATGATATTTTTGCATTCTGTTAAAATTAATTAAAGATATGCACTGAGAAAAATGTCTGAAGACAGACAAACTAGAAGATTCTGATATCAATGAGAATATCAATTATCACAATTGGAATTTAATTGATTTAAAAAGAAAATTCTAATTCGTCTGTTTTCAGAATTTCAGTTAATTCAACTAAACATTTTTTCAGTACTAAAACACATTAATGTTCTCTTCAGACAAATAAATATATAACTGTACTGGAAAAATAGGAGGACCTCCATATGTAGATAAAAAGGAATTCGGTTTTATCGGCGGTTTTATGCGTGGAATTTTACTAATCTTATTTTGAGGGACACCCAATCTTGTATCTTTATTAATTTTATTAGAATTTTCATGAAATACGCTGGTAGTTTTGCTCGTAAGATTTTTGTCATTTTTTGCGATTTCTGATGTTTTTTGAATATCTCGAGAAAACATCAAATTCTTTAAAATATTACACAAATTAATTATAATGTCAATAAATTTAAAGTAGAAAGATTATATGAAAACAAACTTGATTAAATGACATTTGGCAATTCGGAATAACTCCGTCGTCATTATTTTCCTGTTTATAATTTTCAACGTTTCGAATAATTTTTGAGGAAGGTATCAATTCTTTTTTAATCTGAGTAACGTCGCAAATTGACGGATGAGATTTTGTAACCTTTTTTGCTTGTATCTTCGATTTACAAACAATTCCTTTCTTTTTAGTAGTTAAACCAGTTTTTCCACGAACATAAAAATTTCTTTTCTTGGTCGGCACTGATAATTCATCACTTTGCTCTGACCAACTTGGATTCAGCGTATTATCAATATTTGAACATGTGGAAATGTCAGGATGACTGATAGCTGCCTCGTAATCATAGGCTATGACAGGGGATTTCGGTTCTGATTTACTTTTTGCAGTAATTGTTGAGCTAATCGGTTCTTTATTGACCACATTTTCACACGTATTGCGACGCAATGATAGATTCATCGTATCTCCAGCATGACTAATGCTACAACTAAATCAATCCTTATTATTAATTAATATTATTATTATTATTATTATATTATTTTTTATTATATATAATAATATTATATATATTATATATAATAATTTATTATATATAATAAACTATTATATATAATTATCTTTTATCTATTTATAAACTTTTTCAATAAATTTAGTGAATATTAAATTATTACAATTTCGTAATTAAACAATATACTTTTTATTTAAATTTAAATGTTTTTAACTCACTTATAGAAATATTCTCATATTTAAGGAATATTATTAATATCTCATTCATAAAGGAACGTAAGGATATTTATAATGTATTCTAGTTATGTTTCTATTTTCCATAATGAAAATGCACATGCATTATATTTCATTTGCACAAATACTTACTTGGAAGTTGCAGATTTGCAATCGTTATATTGTATCTGACTCTTCGATGACTTGATTATTTTAAATTTAGTCAGAAATTTTAATATCGCCTCAGATCGATTACGATCAATCTTATTGGAGTGTTCGCAACACGCCGTGACATTTATGTATTTCGAATCTTCATCTTGCTGTCCCGTATTTTCTTTATGCGTTTGCAGAAGCGGCGACACCAAATTATTCAATTTATACCGAAATTGCGACCGAAAGCGATGCTGCGATTTTCGTGAACTCGCCAGTATCTTATACAAGTATGGTCACATTTTTCTTAGATACTTTTGCAAATTCTATTGCCCAATTAACTATTTTCTTTTTACACGTTATCGGAATATAAAGTTATGCGCATTTCAATAACGCCAATTCGATTATCGAAAGCGAAATATTTGATTACATTTATATGTTATATATAGTATATATGTTACATAAATTCAATACCATTTTATTTTATTTATTTATAAAGTTATACAAAGAAGATAAAGTGCGGGAAAGTACAAAATTTTATTTAAGATTCAAGGTTGTTTCATAATATTAGAAACGAATCGTTATCTGAGATGAGGTTTATGCAAAAGTATTCGGAAAACGAATCGTGCAATTTTCTCGTAAGTTAGGAACATCAAAGCAGCAGTGAGAATAGTCTGCAAAAGTTTGGCCTCCATGCCTTTATATAAGCTACTTATTCCTTGTTTCCTGCGAGCAAAAAATACTTACATTAATATAACACTGAAGTGGAGATAAAAAGCCAGCTTTCTTTCGTTGCATGAAATTGCACTTTTACAAAGCTAAAATGTAAAATAGGTACATTACATATTCATGTAGTATTTTTTTATGTACTTACTTCAGAATGTAAAATAGTATTTGCAACGTGCCTGCGTCTGGAGGTAGGTTAGGATATTTATAGCCATGCTGAAATTACAATAATTTAGTGATTAAAAAATACTTTTTCTTAAATTTATTTTTTCTCAACCAAACTAAGAATGTCAATAATATACGATACCCTCAACTTCGTTTGCACAAGTTGTAAAGGATATGTCATCGCCGTGGCAACCGCTTTCGCTGTCGCTCCTATAATGAAGAAAATCCATGCTGGTGGTTGAGCACCGCCAAAAGACGCGAGGACTCTTCTCTTAATGCTCTCATATGTCATAAATTGAATGGCCGGATTCGTAACAAGCATAAGACTCGGCAACGTTCCCGCCCACAGCTGTCTCAAACCTTCATACTTCCATATATGCACGAGACCATCTGTAAAACATTAGATAGAAACAATTTAATACTTAATATAAATATAGAAAGTTTTAATTTAAGACGTTATTAATTTTATAATTTAATTTGTCTATTCAAAGAATTATGAAGAATTATGATAAATAATTATTTTCTTTGGATAATTAAAAGTTGTTAAAAACTTTAGAAAGTTTTTCGTCTCTAATGATATATTATTTATATCTACTTATAATTATCCAAATATGCTGATCACACAGAGAAAAAGATTTCTTTAAATTTAATATTCCTGTTTATTTGACTGAAATTTGTTTCATTGAAACAACATATGCTTGCATAAAATATTATTTATTTAAACAAAAATTTTATTGTTTCATTTGAGAAACCTCTATTGTTTGACAGAAATAACATTATGATTTGAAGTAATATCTTTCAATTAAATAATATATTATTTAGTTACAACACATGAATATAAATAATGAAATAAATTATTTATTTGAAAATGGCAAAATATATTGATAGAGATTGTTCCATGCAAATAATTGCTTTCTTAGAACAATCACTACATTTTTTGGCTGGAAATATGGAAACAATAGTTTATACGTCTACCAACAGGATTAAACGAGCAGTGTTATGTGCTATATCAATTATGTTCGTGCCGTACAGCACGATCACGCGAATATCAAAGATAGATATCTGTTCAAACAAATAATGTATTTAAAACAAAGATACATTTGATAATACTCTTGAGGCTTTCACAGGTGCTTTCTATATAAAGATTATGCGTTTCGCAAAAATGCGTTTCCTCCTTGGAATGCCTTCCAAGAATGGATCTGGACACAAAGGAAACCCGCGAAATGCATAATCTTTAAAGATATACATTTCAATTTCAAATAATCGCACTTATTGATTCAAACATTGTGGTTTGTTTGGACCATTCCAAATAACAAATTTATTTGGATATAATAAAATGTATTAAATTCAAAGAAATCTTTTTTTCTGTGCAATTATCGTTCGAGGCTATTTTTACTTTAATTAATATATACGTATGAGTATATGTTAATTAATGTAAAAATATCTTCAAATAATAAATGGTCACATATTAATAAATAATTTTTTTATGATAGCGAGAGATAATTTTGAAGAAGAAAAATGATTTTAACTATTCTCATTAATATTACATTCAATTACGAATTTCTAATATATTTTTTTTTAATTTATCATACTTTCTATGAGATTTATTTGTTCACGATAACAAAGTGTCACGCTCATAATTGTTTCAAGTAATGAAGCAAATGAGCGACATGTAAAACATGTTTTTGTGAATATATTTGTTGACATACATAGTGCATTAAATAAAGGATATGTTTGTACTGCATTTTTTAATATCGTTATATATGATATGTATTGTTTGATTTTTAAACAAAGTGTGATTGGAATTACTAGTATTGAAAATATAAAAATAAATATTAAAAGTAAAAGTCATTTAAATAGTCAATATCGATTATATAATATCTAAATAAATACTCGCGAATATAGTTTTTATGTGGAATGCTAACGTACCATACAGAGTAGTATATTTGTTGTTGTTATTTCTTTCTAGAGTTACTCCAACGCCTTTCATCTTCAATCTTGTATTCACAACCCATAGAGGTGTAGTGGTAAGGACATTGATAATACCTATATAAACATATACATAAGTATATAAAATGTCCCAAGATTTTTTACCAAAGTTTACATAACAAAATTCTTCCGTTAAAAATCGAAAATTACATAAAAAATAAAACATTAATTTTAACTTAAAGACGTATAATAGAATTTCTGAGATATATAAAAATGTTAATTTTAAGATTTGTGTTTCAGAAAGTCCACTATACGTCTAAGTTAAAATTGACATTTTATCTTTTATAGTATATATATTTTCTTGTAGAAAAATTTATTTGAGTATTGCTTATTTTTCTCTTTTAAATATAATAATATTTAATTAAATATGTCATTAAAATGATTATTTATCTTTATAATTAAATCTCTGATTAAAATCTTTTTAAAATAAAATATATGTTTAAATCGAAACGTATCTCTAAATGTTTTTCTATCTCTGCTTATTTTTTGGTTATTTTCTATGTTTTTTCAATCATTTGTAATTAAATAACTTGCTCTGACTATTTGCAAAGAGAAATCGAATCTTACTACACGAAACATAGATTCTGTTGACGAGAAACCGTACCAGCAATTGACGCGAGAAGCAAGTCACTACCAGCTGTTTGATTCTTTTTGCTTCTCAGTTCTTTTAAACCGTGGAATGTGTAGAAATAAACAAAGTTACTCGCACATAAGCTTTGTAGAACAGGGACGATACCTCTGTACAGGGTATATCTTAAAAAGATGAATGAAGATAATTAATTATGTGAGTATTTTAAAAATATGCAAAAGGAATAATTTCATGATCTAAGAAAACAGATGTAACAGATGTAATTGCGCATAATGGCAATAACAATATTGAAAACAATCAATCAAATTTGGGTGCAAATTTTTTATTTTACAGGTTTTTATTTTTTTACAGGTATAAAATTGCGCATAAAGCAGTAGCATACTGGAACAGCTAATCAATTTGAGCTCAAATTCATTCTGCGCATTTACGGGAATATTACAACATCTGCATTATTATATCATGAGTAATTCCTTATTAATATATTCATTTATGCTAGAATCTGTGAACCAAGGAGAAACTGGTTTCTAAATATATGTCATAATTCGTACGACATATTTTATTCATTTGTTCAAGACATGCATAGGACTCGCTTTGAAAAAATACATATTTGAGGTATATATGTAATGTATACATACGGTCCTTCTTTCGCAATGAGTTCTCGTATAGTAGTCAATGTATTTTTTGATTGACATCCTTCTTCCACTGTAAGTAAAAGAATAGGTTATTGAATGAAGTGAAAGATAAATGTTGAGTAATTATGTATAACTAATTATCATAAGAAAATAAAATGCGTGCCTTAATTTTTGAAAGTAAACAATATCATTCTTTTTAATTTTTCATGAAGCAATTGTAATTATGTCTCTATTTGCCGAGCGTTATAAAATTTACAAAATAAACTTATTGCCTTCCTGAAATATATAAATATAAATAAATTTTTTAAGAAATATAAATTTATATTTATATTTAAATTTATATTTAATATAAAAATTTAATATATTTAATATATAGGATAACCTCTAATTATTATATTTATCTACTGTAATATATGTATCTACATATTTTATGTTTGTCTCCTAATTTTTTAAAAATGTTTTACAAAGCGCGTAACATTATAAATGTTAGATTCTTGTTTTGAATTGTGGCAAATTCTTTTTTAAATGTCCATACATAAAATTTGCTTTATGTATATACGTTTGAAAAAATTGTTCCTTTTATTACTTTCTTTATTCCTTTGTCTCTCAACACGTTAAATTTGTTACGGAATTTATCCATCAATTTATGACAAATGCATTTAGATAAATTCTGAATGAAAAATGAATCTATAAAATGTATGCTTAAATAGCGTAAATATCGACAATTAAAATGATAACTAAATATAATGGGCACTTAACATAATGTTATCGATACAAGCATTTAATGGTAACGAGATCGTGACAATAAAATAGCAGAATATTGTCCGGGAGTGATATCGCGTTTAATGAAATTGAAGACTGGTTTGCCGATGTCTCGTTTCAATCGCGGAGGAAACGAATGCATAATTGATTTGTCATGTATATGACAGGCGCGAATCTGCTTACATTGTAAACGGCTTCGTACAGTATCTAGAGGATAAAAGGCTGCCATCGCGACGACGCTAGCCTGAAATGTTAAAATGTCAAAGTTATCCTACAACGATGAGGTAACATGTGTAAGATTTCTGATATGTCAAATATAAACTCACTGCTGCACCGGATATCGCGTGCACTAGCGTGTCGTACGTAAAGATGTTTCTATTCTGTCCGTTACCACTCATTTTTACGATGTTCCCAACGCAAGTTGTATTGGTCTTGGGAATTGTATAATACAACACGATGTTGTATTATATAATTTGTTATCTCAAGTAGTTACTATCGCTGGTAATGCGATTCAAGCAATGACATGTTACAATGACACGTCATTATAGAATACCTCAATCGATTCGCTCATAAAACAGTTTTCCGTAAAACAATCTTTCTGAAAAAAATATATCAGAGATGAATTAAAGTATATAAAAAAGATAGTTTTTCTAAAACTAATATGTAATGTTTTAAATCAGAAAATTATTTTTAAAATCCTTTATTTGATTGTAACATAATTATTTAGTTAAATATAAGAAAGAGAGAGAGAGAGAAATAATGAATTATTAAATTCAATAATTAACCATTTTTATATTTAATTTTATTTATTTTGCTTTTCATTTTATTTTATTTTATTTTATTTTAATATGTGCAAATAAGATTTACATAAATAATTACAACGGAAATGACAAATGTAATATGCAAATGATGAGGCGTCAGTGATGATTATTGTTAAAGCTATAGCACATCAAAAGCAAAAAGCTGAAGCAAATCACTGTCGATCAATCACAGTAAAAAACATAAGACAATAATGTAAGCAACAGCAAACCTAAAATATTAATTTGCTCACGTCTTAAGTTTCTTTTATTTTAATTATTTTATTTTATTGCCATTGCCTTTAATACCTAGCATATATTTTATTTGAGAATATAAAGAATAGAAAAAAAATTTTATAACACATAAATGAATACATATATCAAGCAGAACATCATGATGTTAAAATAACGTCAAAATAACTATTACTTTTTAATCATTTACGATTCATTTTAATGTCATTTATCATAATTTATTATTTTACTTGGGAATATTTTAAGTAAGATTTGTTTCATTTTCTATATTGATTTCCGTAAGAATTTGATTAAGAAAAATATTTAAAAAGTACAAGTTTTTAATTGTTTTTATTTAATTCCTTAATTTATTTCTGGTGAAATCAATTCCTTTTAAAAAATGTACGATTATAAAAAATAAGTACATCAATTTATTGATCTTCTCTAACAAATATTTTTGTCATAATTACCTCATTGAGTCTGTAGATTTGATACAAATATTAATAAATAAATAAGTAAAATCATTGCACTTTACACTGTTACATTTAGTTCTGTAAATTTTGTATCGAGTAGGCAGCGGAAATCTCAATTACACGATACAGCAAAGAGCGTTTATCTACCATGTGACTGCTCGCTTCGTGGTGAACGAATGCACTGATACTATCGTGCAATTTCGTGATGACGACACTTATATAAGAGGAAGACCATGACACGCGCATTCAACGATGGCCTTCACGACTCACGACTGCCGTCGAGTTGCTGCAACGTAGAGAGTTGCACGTTTATCTTCGTACAGAATAATCGGAGCAATGTTATCGGTTGCGCGGCTGCTCTTTGCGTTCCGAACGATTGCCGACGTATTTCTGTAAGAAGCGCACGTAATGGCCAACACGCTTGCGCTCTCAAAGCGCGTGTCTAGGAGTGGAAAGGTCGATGTGGGTAAAGGCGTGCATGCGCATTGGCCAGAGGGTGATTTGCCGGTTTAGCAATTCAATCCTTCTGTCGAAACGAGGGAAAAGGGTCAAACGCGCAAATTGCGCGAAAATACGCATTGCTTCGTCGAAATGTGATGCTCTGTTGAAGCTCCAAATGCATATAATCTGAATTTTAGCATATTTATGTATGATTCAAAGTCACGCGATATAAACGTTTGAAAACCTGTGAGAAAAATTTTTTCTTTTTGAAAAAATATGGAAACGCGAGACTTTTTTAAAAATTATAATTTTAGCTCTTACACTATCATGTAAAAATAAATTTCACATATATGTCGAAGAATTTTTTTTAATTTAAAACATAATTTAGAAGGAATAAAAATTACTAATGCGTTTTTTTAAATATGATTTATTTACGTCTTAGAGATGTATTTATGCATATTATTTACTCTTATACCTTAATATCTGATATCCTAATGTTAATTTTTGTATAATTTAATTATTCGATGATTTACAATTATTCCCGTAAACAGAGAAATATATTATATGTTTATATATATATATATATAAATATATATAAATATTAATTATATTTAATTGCATTAACATCGTAGAAAATTTGTAATTAATAGCATTGACATATAACATATTAGCTCAGATATAACAATCACGAATAAGATTTTTATTATTTCCATATTTTTTGCTTTTTATTGCTTCTTAATAATTCTTCTAATTATATTAAAAAATGCTTTGTACAAAGAATATAAGTGAATATTTTCAATATTCTAATATCAGATTCTTCCGTAATCGCAGTCTTATAGAAAATGAAAAGAAGGACGCACATAAACACAGGATAAACAAAACCAATATCGCCTTAACAAAGATGCAAATTGTGTGATGTATAGAGATCTCCAGTGTGTCGCACAGTATCTGGAATTCTCTAACTTCTCGTCAGAGTTTAATTAAACATTCCACGACGGAGTGGAATGCGCACGTAGTGCATTTATCGCTCTTCTACTAAATCGAAAACACTGTTAACGTGTGTGGTAATGACTCTTTTTTCGAAGATTCTGCAACTCATATAAATCGTTTTTGAAAGCGTAAATTTTATATTGCAAAGGTTGAAAAATCGTTTTATTAAGTCTTTCACGAAAGTCTCCCGTAGGAAATTTCCATTTTATGGTATATGTTGTCAGTAAAATTAATATTTATGCTTATTTTAGTTTATTTATCCTCCTCAAGAATCAAGTTAAATGAAGCATTGCTAAGAAATCATGACTAAATAAAATAAAATAAAGAAGTTGACATAAATGAATAAAGATAAATTAAATATAAAGTAATCAGATCGTTTATGGCTTAGCATTTAATAAGACTGCTCGTTGTGGGTAATATGTACCTAATATGATCTGTAAATGCTACTTTTTTTTTTAAATTTTCACTGCAAATGTCATATTTTTTTAATGTTCAGAAATGTTTTCTTTTTTGAATCTGATCATCAATTTTCAGTTTTGAACTTACAAAGAAAATTTTGACCTCGCAAAATGTTACATTCTGATTTTAATGAAATTTTTTTATACATCTATGTCATATAAATAGACGAATTTAGAAACTATCAGTTTCGCGAAAAAAACGCGAAAAAACGATTTTAAAGGATAGAATCACCTTAGAGATAAAATGATTAGTTGTTTTTACATCTCAAAGACTATTTAAGATATCAAAAAATGTTTTATAGAAAAGTTTTATAATAACTTCACTTCTATTTATAAATGTTAATTTACTACTTTAAAGTGTACTTCTTTTAGAGAAAATCGTAATACATAAAGTATATTAATATTAAAGATTTGCTGGATTTTTTAAGAGACAAATATTTATATACACAAAGCAATATATACATTTTTAAGTTTTCCATCAAGCTGAAAAAATCCTAGCGTACTTTGACGCTATATTTTTAACACTATTACCTCGAGTATTTCCTATTTTTATGTATCGCCATGCTGCTTTCAAACGAGCGACAAAAACTCATTCACGTCTCTTTGTTTCAATTTTATTGAACTCAAACTTGTATTAGCTTTCGAATAACAAAGAGCTTTTAATATCATTGATATTGAATAACATATTGATTCTTTCTTTGTTATTGAAAAAAAAAAAAAAACGAGAGAATGTATGAGAAACACAAAAGGTCAATATTAATAAAGATATATTTTCTATTTTTCGAATATCTGTCAATTAAATAATGCATCAATTAAACGTCATTGAACATCGAATACAAACACATACACATTAATAATACGTCTAATACGTTTTTACTTTTTTAGTGTTGTCAAATTGGCACTTTTTTATATTTAGTTATTTTATTTATCACTTATACCTTACTTTAATTTTAGTTCCTTTATGTATTTTATATATCTTTAATATATTTTTTCTATTTATTTATATTTTCTTTCTAAGTATCTTTCAGTTTATTTCTTTTAGCATTATTAAAGTTTATTGTTACCATCGTATATTTTATACTATATTTATTAATTTCAACTTATTTAACTTTAGTTTTTAGGTTTAGATTTAGGCATTTGATTATTCTTTTTTTAAATGTATTTCTCTCTTTTTATTTTGCGTTATGTACAATTATTGCCGTATAATTTTGTTTTTTTATAATTACTGCACTCTAATAAAGTTACTATTATTATTATTATTGTTATTTTAGAATTTTTTTCAAATTTTATCATTTTTCTTAACCGCAATCAAAAATGTTTCGAAATTACTTTAATATGCAATGAGATTTTGCCGAAATGAGCGCGTGCATAGATTCGTATCATATTCATCTCATTGTGAACTCTATCTTTACCCAATTATATCGAAGCACGATTAATATCTGAGAAAATTTAACTAATGAGTTATCGATCAAACCAATAAGATAGAGTACTTCACCGGGGGTGATAATCGACAAATCGCAGTCTGCGGCGCTAATGACGGAAATCTGGTTTAAGTCAATTTCTCGCTCGAGGCGAT
>Ga0157363_1002421_pt1 | contig 16429 bp, 6 predicted proteins | sample AttsexASBM1_FD_111477 | JGI IMG/M metagenome (GOLD analysis project Ga0157363, IMG submission 111477) | Fungus gardens microbial communities from leaf cutter ant in Ribeirão Preto, State of São Paulo, Brazil - Atta sexdens ASBM1 | ecosystem: Host-associated > Fungi > Mycelium > Unclassified ... | reverse complement strand
AAAACTCACGATGTTATATTATCATAAAATAAACTGCCTCTCTCAATTATGATAAGTGCCATATAGCGTTTCATGAGAATATCTTCCTTTCCATATTTATTTCATTCCATTCTTTCGCGAAAGTTATTTCACTTCTAGAATTCGATATCGTCAAATAATCCATATACTTAATACAAGTCTATGTCAGAAAAGTGGAAAAATATTAATCCGTGTATATTTATGATCACATTAATATTTATTGATGTGATTATATCATTATAAATCAATAACAATATTTAAAAAAATTATGACATAGAATAATGACGTGTATTTATAAAAGAAATTTAAAAAAATACAAAAAATAAAAGAAATTAATATTTTGATAATATCTACTTGGTAATATCTAATTTAAAATAAATAATAATAATAATAATAATAATAATAATAATAATAATAAATACAATAAATTCTGAAGTTATAATTTCATAAACTTTAAAAAAAAAGTAAAGTATGTAATTATTCATAATATTTAGTTTAATCAAATCCATGACACGATTACGATAATTGTGGCCCCTCAAAATAAAAGTGATTTTTGAAAGCATTTTTAGAGAGAAATATGAGAAAAATAATAAAAAATTTTCTAACCAATAGATATCAAAATAATTAACAATTATAAATAAAAAAAATCGTCGCTTCGCGTGAAAAGTCGTGCGCCCCCTAGCAAGGGAGAGAAGGAGATAAGGTGAGATTCTTAATACTCCTGTCAAGGTCAATGTCCTGAATAACTGCTAGAACATTTCAATCAACAATTATTGTTTATTGAAAAGTTATATCAAATTGATGATAAAATCGAATTATGATTAGCAAATTAAATATTATGGAACTTTTTTATTATTTTCTATTATTCTCGTGTTTCTTACTAAAAATGTTTTCAAAAATAACTTTTATTTTGAGGAGCCACAGTTATTGTAATCGTCCCAAATTTGTCCATTGTTAATTTAATATTATTGGCATATCGTTAACATTTTATCTACTTAACTTTAAATAAAAGCTTGCAAATTATGAAAAAGCATGATGTCTAATCTAATAATAAAAACTTAGAAAAAAAAAATTTTTTATATAAGAAAATAGGATAATTAAAAATTTTTCCTAGATTTTATATAACTTAAATAAATTTGTTTTGATTTTAGGAAATCTGAAGTGCTATTGCGATATATGCCCGAAAACAAATTACACTTGCGAAACCGATGGTTATTGTTTTGCCAGTACGAGCCTGAAAAATAACGTCATTTCGTATGCTCGAAGGTAACGTATTTGCATGTTAATATTATTTATAAGCATATTCGCGATTTACATTTGAAATCCTTTTTTATTGGCTCATCTCTTGATCACCGATAGATTGCTGTCAATCAAATAGCATTTGATGGACACCGGCAAATACTTCCAATCTACCATAAATTATATTTATTTTTCCCACTACTAAACTTTATTATTTAATTTGTTAATTTTCAGTATATTAATCAATTAAGGCTATTGAATATTAAAGAAATGATTTATTATAATATCAATTAGTAACAAAACCTGTATAATTCGTCCTAAAAAAGGTTCAACACGTTCATAATTGACGTAAATTGATGTATATAATGAATCGAATAGTCTAGACAGATGTTAGTAAGCGATCAATGACACTAATATTAGCGTAGATTTTTAAAAATTTTCCTAACAAAACAAATCCGGATTCTTCGCATTATCTGTAATATTTATCGTATAAATTGATTATAATACATTACGACAACACTGTACAATCAATGTTAACATAAAACTTGCAAAATCGTGTAATTAGATATGCAATTGTTTCAAAAGATTTTTCTTATTAAATTGTTCTTTTATTTTTTTTTATTTTATTTGTTTTATAATTATTAACTTATTAATGCATAAATTTATTTTAAATGTTTACATATTTTCTTTTGACATTTAATTATATTTCTTTTTAATTATGTTTTTATACATCCATAAGATTTTGTTCGTGTTAATAGATTTTTTACTTTCAAAATTTCTATTTCTATATTTTTTCGAGAATTTTATAAACGTATTTTTTTCTTTTAGAATTTATTACCAAATTTTAGATTTATAAATAATATATAATATGCGCGTGCGTATCACAAAAAAAATTACATACATCACTACATGATGTATTGATGTATGTAGTTTTTTGTAATACAATGATGTATTTTTAATTCTTATTTTTATAAATTTCTATTTTTTATTATTATATACACACACATATATATATATATATATATATATATGTATGTATAAATTTTTTAAAGCTTTATTATATCGATAAAACTTAATTTGTTTTAACATTTTTTGTTAAATTTTAAATTAATGATCCTTAAGAGACATTTTCACCTATCTGATTGGACCATTGTCTAAATATCAGATAGCTAGAGTATTAACTTAGAATTTTCTTACTCTAATGTTTGTTACATATGAAACTTATGCAGGTCATTGATCATTCGTGAGAAATACCGTGTAGCATATCTATTGAACGACGGCCTTCGGTGGTTTCACTTAATTCGACATTGCGATCGATACCCTCTGGTTTCCACGAATGAACATTTAGCCGGTTTTCCATTCCGCGCTCTTACCCGGGCCATGATTAGCGCCCTTTTCGGCGGAAACGAATTATTGTTGTCGGTTAGTCGTCGCGTTGGTAACGCTACAGAACGCTGCGATGCGTGGTAAAACTTTAAGTTCGATTGTTATGAGCCAAGGAAATTCTGGTCGCGATCGATCGCAGGGCAAACTCGGGGCGAAATTCGATGTTACCTTCCCTACTTCCGCGGTATCGATTTCGAATACGTCGAGGAAGCTTCTTACGCGCAAGCGTGGGGGTAGCCATATACAAATTTCAATTCAATCCAAATAGATGAGACGACACTGCATCACTGTTGTAACTAGGGTCATTTTTTAAATGCATTATAGAAAATACAAACGGGAATCACTAAAAATGAAAGTTATATGATGCACTTTCGACAATTGTTCCAAATATCGATTCAAATACTATGGATGAATGAATTTTTATTATGAATGAAACATATTAGTCAATGCAATTCAATGCTCTTTTTAAGAAGCATAAAGTGAAGAAAAAAAGATCTTTTGATGATATTGTTTCTTGAATAATTGACATCGAGAATAATTACTTAGAATATAAAATCAATAATTTAATTATAAAAATTATTCTCCACATATATATGATTTATATTTATTAAATTTAATCCTTGCATACATATAAAAAAATGATATATTATAATACTTATGCGAAATATTTAAAATAAAACTTTTTATTTATATAATATAATATAAACTTTTTATATATAGATACCTAATTTGAATTTATGCTGAAATAAACATTAAATGATAAACATTAAATGATAAAAAAGAAAGAAAAAGACTATATAAAGACTAGTATAACTTTACTTAGACAAGAGTATTGTACAACAAAAGTATTGTATAATCTTTCTTTTATTTTTCAAATTTTATTTGGAACAATTATAATGAAAAATACTTGTTATAAAGTCACTGTAACATTACACAGGATTATGTCTGTTAAATTATATTTTTAATGTTTATTATCTTTAACTACTTTATTAAAGTTTTTATATCTGTATTTTAATAATATATATTTGCTATTTAAAATTCTATCTGTGTTCAAAAATTGTGTAATATATCAAAGCCTGTAATTTTGCAAATATACAAAGTTAATTCTCAAGCTTTGCAATTTTATTCGTTATTCATATCATCTGACATTACAGAGCAATTTTATTAGTATCTTTATGTGCAAATGATGTATAAGTGCATTTATCTAAATTTACAATAGCTTTGGAAAAGCTTGCAAACATTCGCCATGATCGAAAAGGTCAACAGTTGAAAAGATAACGCAATATGTATGTATGAAGTATACAGCAAACTCGACCTCCGATCCTATGAAGATCGACATTTTCTTTATCATGGATGAAGCTTGATATATTATATAGGGCAAAAATCTAATATATAGAAGATATGTAATTAATATTGTGTGTTTATGTAGAAGTCTCGCAATATCATTTCAAAAATATTACAAAATTAAACAATATTTAATTTCATAATTTTTATTATTTCCATAATTTCCATTTTAAATCGATAATTTATATAAATATATTGTGTAATTTATAAAATCAGTGTGATGTAATGTGTATTATTTTAATCTATTCCCATTGTATTTGCATAAAACGAATATTTTCTTGATTTTAAATATACTGTCTACCAGTTACTTCTGGAAGCGTTCTATCAATACATAAAATATAAAATTTTATAAATAAAAAAATTTTTTATACGCGTTTTTACGAGAATATATTTATGTACACATAGAAAGTTTATAATTTATACAAGAGAACTTAATATAAGAACTTAATATAAAATTCAACTTCTCTATTGCAGTATCTTTTTATGATTCTACAAAGCATAAGATCTGTTGTCAAAATAATAACAAATTCTATTCTTAAAATGTGTAGTTTAATAATAATTAATAATAACTTATATAAATGATTTCCGATATTTTTGGTTTTTTAAATAGGAACTACTCAGATTTTTTTTCTGTTACATTTGGAATAATTTCTCTGATTTAATTTTCGTTTATTCTTCATGAATAAATATTTAATTGTACTGATATTTATTAGTCTCGAGAAATTTCTTGTCTCATCTGTCAATCGTGTGTACTTTTGAATTTTGTAAACGCATTACACACTTCGACAGAATCTCGAAGACGCGATATGGATTTATATTTTAATAATTGTCAGAATAAAGATTATAAGATCCCGATTTGAAAACGATGCACTCTTAAAATCAAATAGGATCGACCGAGACAGTCCGACCAATGCGACAATCTGAGGTCGCAGACGTGCGGACGGCTCCTAAATACTTAATGCGCCAGACGGATAATTCGGATAATTCGGCCGGAGATCGCATTGAAAATAGCGCGACCGAGATTACTTGATCCGGCCATAGCGTGAAAGCAGCACGAGGCAATTTTATATGCGATCGCATGAATGCAAAATAAATTGACGTGTCGCGTTGCAAATGCGAATTCGCGTCGTATATGTTGAAATTTCAAAATACATCGATCTAACAAAAATAAATTAAAGTCAAAGAGGGAGTTGTAGACATTTTTAGATTATTTTATTAGATAAATAAAATAGAGCAAGAAGTACTTTTTTAAGACATTTTATTACGATTTAAGATTTAATAAATATAAATATTCTATATAAATATATACATATAGAATTGTACTGCATTGTAGAATATATAAAATCAATATATGTATATCCTAGAAAATTGAAATTATAACTCAAAGAAAACCAGAAATTTATAGTTTATTAATATTATAAATAAACTGTAGTTTCTTAAGGGAGAAATAAAATTCTTGGATTAAAAATAATAAAAATCTTAGTTTTTATATTAAAATTTTTATATTAACAATAACATAAATATGCTAATATAAATTATATTTTTGTATTTTTATATTTCTGTAAAGGAGAGTTAATTAATAATTTTAAAATTTAAACTATAAATTAATCGGCGCAAAACCTACATTCAAACATATCATTCACAAAAAGAAAATGTCTCTATACATATATAATTTCTGAATTTCGGCATATCAATCAAGATCGGTGCGCGAGTTTTTCGGATTAAAGCAGGATTGTGATGTTGTAAAAGGTGCCTCGATCGAAGCAACTGGCTGCCGCCGGAAGCACCCCGTTTCTGCAACAGCAAGCCAGGCATCTATCTCTCGCGGATTTGCTGCGATAAAGACCTCTGCAACCTGAATTTATACCCAGTTTTACTATCTCCCAACTCGTCTGAATTATCTTCAGGTATTCTTCCAAGGGTTCGCGATCAATGAGGATTTATACTTTCTGTATACCTGTGTGTATAATTTAACTATTCATTACTACGTAATGTCATAAATTAACCCTACAAAAATCGAGTGAACAGCATGATTTTTAAAATAACAAGAATAAACGACAAAAATAACAGACAAAAATAACGTCTCTAAATAAATAAAATTACATGATATCGGTAATGATTTTTTTTGCAATTGAGAAATGTGCCCTTGTATAAAATATAATTACCGTATTTTTTGTAGAAATAACAATATTTATCATACGTTTATTATCGCATAATTAAATGGCCATTCAATTTTTTTGTGATTTCATGTCTGTATTAACGTTTATCGTTAGAAAATTTTTATATATAATTTGAATCAGATCTATTTATTTTTATACAGGCATTTATTTTAATTAATTAAATACAATATACAATTTTTTGCGAAATTACTGTGAAAATAGAAGCAACAAAAAATGTAATGAGAAAATCTTTTGAATAACATTATTAATTACTTTTTTAAATAATAATCGTATGTTATTTTTACTCTTTTGTATATCCTTCGTAAAGTATATTTTAACATTTTATTTATATGCAATTTGCTTTCAATTAAAAATGAGCAAAAGTATTAGATACATTTATTCACAAAATGTACAATAAGATTTGTCAATTTTTTAACAATCTTATTCCGCATGACTGTTTTTTTTAATAACAGTAGAATTATACTTTCTAATATATTTAATATAAATACGAATTTGATTTAAAAATTCGTATTTATATTAAATATATTAGATCGTATTACATTTAAAATAATTTTGATTGCACAAAATACTACTGCAATAGTGTTAATATTTTTTACATTTAAACAGTTATCGAATTAACTTTACTTTTCAAATTTGTGCATAAAAGATTAAAATGACATTTATCTCTTGTTTTTATTCTCTAAATAAATGATTTTCGTTTAAGTCGATATTTTTTCATATGTTTATGACATGATGTTTGCAACTTTTAACTCTGTTTTCCACACTTTCGCATTACTGACGCACACACTAATTTGGAGGCTCGTCTCGTGGAATTAATTACCACGCGATCGAGCACGCAAATCAACAAGTATTTGCGTCAATAAGATATGTATGACGACTGAGACCGTCTGAGATATTTCGTGCCCGGCAAGTTCGCAAGTGATTCACGATGATCGAATCACGACGCGTATTGTAGCTCACCTTGACGCGCATGTCGCGACAAAGTGCGATTTACATACATATATTACGAATAAAATTTTACGTGACAATGATATACATTTATATCTGAGAAATATTAAAGAAATTGCAATTGTTTCGAGCATTATAAAATGGGTAGTTTTGTTTAATGTTCTTCCAGTAATAATTAACTTATTATGTAGAAAAACATGTTCAATATGATAATAACGGTTGAATTACTCAATAAATAAGAAATCAATTGTATTTTTTTATTAAACAATATTTATACTGAATTATACTGAAAATGAAAAATCAACATAAAAGCAACAAAATTGAATATGAAGGCATGACTTTGAGTTATAAACTTACATTGAACAGTGTTCAAATATTGTAGATTTAGATATTAGATTAATTTCATTATAATATGAGTAATTATTAATTTACAATATTATTACTTATTTATTCTGCGGTGAACATAATTTTTACATAAAATCAATTATTATAAATTTCTTATAATTTATAAGACTTAAACATATATTAATGCATACATTAATAACTATAACAGCAATAATAATTTATCATACATACGTGTATTGCTTTTATAGTTATTAGTTCAAAAGAGCAAGAGATCTATAAAGAAATAACATTTTTTATAAGTATGTGAAATACTGCGCTTTTTCGTAGAATTATAGCCAAGTTTGACAAATCCAACTAACACACATTGCATTGTAGTGTCTACCGTTTGCCCCTAACCCACATTTTCTTTGCTGTGCCGAGTTCAGAATGTGCGAGATGTGCCTGCTTTGAAGATCGTTTCCGGCGATCTGACGCGTTTCTCGACGAACCGAGATTGTTCTTTTCTCGAGTTCGCCGAGGTTACTGTAGTAGAACAAACCCGATCGATAGAAAGACTCGCGTCGCGAGTCGACGCGAGTCTCCGCGTTATATATGCCGTATTGTACGCCCCCGACAGGAGTCGCAGAATTTCAGGAATCACGAAGATACGCTACCACTGGCTACCCCCACATGTCAGGTATCACGAGAGTGTGTTGAGTTGCACGGTGTTGCGGATTTGCTCTTCCCGACTACTAGCTCCCGCTCTCGCATCCTCTCCCGGTTTTTTGAGTATTTTTCTTTCGATTTTGCTGGAGTTTGCTCGGTGATCTCCTGTTCCCTCGATAATATCCGCATTTATGGATTGTGACGCGAATAACTGAATGGGTGCGTTGCCAACTTGTGCACGTACCTAGCGAAATATTATCGCGTTATTATCAGTTAATTTATAGTATATGTAAATATACAATTATATAATTAGATAATTAAATCATTAAACAAGATTTTCAATTTCACATTGATATCGTATTATTACAAGAGTCAAGCAAAATTTATTCTATTCAAATACAATTTTTGAAAAAGAAAATTCTTAAGAAGAGTAATAATTAATTACAAGTTGCCGTCAATAGACAAATTAACAAAAGTCGGTCGGTTATATCAAACAAATTAGATTTGACCGAATTGGGAGAAATTTTCAATAGTTTCGGTAGCACGATAAAATAATATAATTCAAAGTATTAAAAATTTTTAGAGAAGATAAGAAATTTCAGAAGATGTACTAATCCAAAAGAAAGAAAAAGATATTAACAAGAAAAAATTAAACAAAATCCTAATTATGTTACACATAGTATTTTCATAAAAAAAGTCTTAAAATTTAGAAAAGTTTAATTTGTGAAACTTTTTGTGTTCACTTTTTGTGTGTGTCATTTAACGCGTTTGAATTATATTAAATAACATAAGAAGATAATCGGCAATGTTGGTAAATAGAAATAGGCTTAGAACGCAGCCTTAGAAGCGTGCTAATCCTTTTTTGTCATGCTACCAGGGGATCGGATCCCCGTTTGCGTTTTTGCCGTGAAACTGCATAATACAAATTTCCTTGATATCTCGTGCCTCGATGCAAACGCGTCGTGCGCGCTATCCCGAGTTCTCCTCACCTCGTTTTTTGAAACTGGTGCAAAATCGGCTTGAAGGTGCGTGAATAAACGCCTGCCGGCGTCGCAGCCCGAGCCGCGCATCTTCTGCATGACGAGCGAAGCGCGAAACACGACCTTCGTCATCGAGTGCTGCAGTGAGGATTTTTGCAATAAGGATCTCAAACCTCCGCTACACCCTAGCAACAATGAAGGTATAGTCCAAACAGACCTGGAAGTTACGAAAACTCTGCAGGTGGCACGGGCTTTAGCTGCAACTCTCCTTTCTCACTTTCTTTTTTTTTTTCTCTGTATGTCTCTATCTCTGCAAAACGATTTGTAAAATATATTCTTGCTATATTTTGAATTCGGAATTTTAGTTATTTTTCGTTATCTATAGATCCATACCAATCTGCTTAATCAATTTAAAAAGAGAGGGGCTTGTTGGCATAAGAGGCAAGTTGGCATTAGTTTATGTATATTTATGAACGAAAGAAACAATGGCGGAAAAAAAAGTTATCCCTATATCTCTTTTATAATATAAATATCTTTTTTAGGATTTATTTAATTAAACAAGTATTATAATAAAAAAAGAAAAAAGTTTATTTAAGAGAAGGCAAATTAATTTTTGTAATTTTAAGTATTTCAAAGTTTTGCATTAATATTTTTCAGTTTGAGAAAATAAATAACGAGAAAGTAAGTAACGGATTAGTAAAAAAAAAAGTTTCTATTATTATATGAGATGTTATTTTGAGTAATAACATTAAATTATAATAAAATAATTGAAATCAATTGTATATAAGGATGGGCTTTAATTCATATTTAGCTTGATTTGCTGCACCGCATGCACGAAAAATGCATAAACACTCAGAGTTAAAATACAACTTAACTTTGACAAAATGTTTTATATTTCTAAATTAAAGCAAGCGACGTTTAAAATAGTTTACATTTATTAGTCTGTAACAATTATTCTGTAATTTTATTACGTGATCATTACAAAATAACTTTAAAAGATATAATCTTTATCAAGAATATATGTCTGCTATCTGTCTTTTTATATCTATTACATTTTTATTAATTTAATGTGAAGTCATTAATTTAATGTTATAAGTTACACTATGATATTTATCAATTTATCTCTTTATAAAGGCATCTCTTTATAAAGCTGATTACAATGCATGTTTGTATTTCATTTACTAAATTACATAGTATAATAAAAATTACATAGTATAAGTACACAAAATCGTATCTGGAAATGTCAAAAATGGTTCTCTTTATCATATCAATACGTTTTAATCAACAAGTTTAAAAGTTTAATTGTAAAAATTGTGCCAATGAGTCCCGGCAACGTTTAATAACACTGTTCAACATCATTTTGCAACCTGAGATTGTTACAATCTTCCATATTATATTTTGTTAATTTTATATTTTAATTTAGTATGATTTAATAATATTATGTAAATACAAAAACACTTTTTCCTTCTATAAAATGCAATAAAATGGAATAAAATGTCTTTTCTATGCATTACATACATATATGAAAAATCATACAAAAAAAATAAAATTAATTTGAAAGTTAAACGTTGATATTTTTGCAATAACGAAATTTAAAGAAAAAAATTTGTTGCTACAGCGTTATTTTTACGTTATATTTTTTGAAAATTGTCACGTGATTTGAACGACAGATTCATATACAAGACAAAATACTTTGAAAATGATTATTCACATTCGTGAAAAGAGATCAAATTTTGTCGTACAGTGTAATTAAACATATAGTTGCATGATTATTTATAAACTTGATATTTGTGATATTAGTTATTTTATAGTAGTATAAGTAATGTATAGATATAGCATATATATGGAAAAATTTCTAAAAATATTTAAACTAAGATTAACAAGAGTGAAAGCAGAATATGCAGTTGTGTATGTGACAAAGAAATTGTTTCCAAATTAGAAACTAGTTTGACCTATCCCACGCAACTATTTACTTAAAGCGTTAAAGGGGCAACTCTATTCGCAGTAACGTCCGAAATTATTAAGGTCTTGTTCATAGATGTTGATAATTAACTTTATTACATTGACTTTACTTATATATATATATAATTGAATGGTTCTAATTAACTTTTTGTGTTTTTTTATTGCTACCTTAAACAATAAGATAAATTATTATGTTTAATAAAACTATTAAATTTTGTGGACATTTTTGTATAAGAATACTCATTGTCAGTAATCGCTTAATCGCAAGTTCGAAGTATATAATATTTAAAACAGTAAATAATACAGTTATATATTTTATTCACAATAAAATATATTTAATTTAATCATTTGTAGGAATCTTTGCAATCAAAGGAACAATATTGTTATATTAATTTATTTTCAGTAGGGATATTTTACATTTTTTTTTTCTTCATAAATGAGCTAACTTATTAAGAAATACATTCAAGAATTTTTATTACAATAAAAATTTAATTTATAATATTTGCAATATAAAAGAAGTAATATTAATATTGCAAAAAAAAAACATAATATGAAGCTTCTTCTATTGTATGATAAAGCAAAAGCGGCTCGAACAATGGTTAGAGCGTTTTTATATAGCTTAACGGAGAATTAGCCTAGCCATGAGTTATTTTTTTATGATCGGAATAGAGTGTTATGTCACGATCTCTGCCAATGTATATATCTTTATTTTGCTCGAGCATTATCATTTTGAGTCCTCTCTGACACGCTGTCTGTCACGTTCCCGCTACTGTTATCTGTGCACTTTTATACGAAATGTATATAAAAATTATTTGATGATATTTTAGGAGTAGATTATTTTAATCTGCCATTTTTTCTGATGAAAGTTCAAATAATATCATTTAACATTTTTTAATATTAAATAATCTTTCAATTGAGATCCTTAAATGAGACTTATTTTATTTTTGATAAGAAAACGATATTTTTTTTATGTATTTATCTTTTGGATCTTAATTTATTAAACTCTATATTCTTAATTATTTAAAAATCAAAAAATATTTGTATGTTATGTTGCAGAAGTCAAGGATTACTTCAAAGTTAATGAAGAATTTATTTCCTAAAATATTAACCGATGATTTTGGCACATTGTGTAGTTTTCTATATCTGTACAAAGCTATGCACTATATATATTGTGTAAAGAATAGAAAGCTCTTGACACGCTGTTACACGCTAGTAGACATAAATGCGTATATATGACGCACTATTTGCGTATTCACGAATGAGCTTTGCGCGTTCTCTTTCGCCGTTTATTACATCCATTATAGCGTAAAACACTGAACTTTTTTATATTGTGATTTTTTAATTACAATGAAGTATAAATATTCCATTGTTGGAACTATAAAAAAATTAAATTAATGTTTAATTAAATATCACAGTCAGTTACAAAGTACTATATTAGTATATTATCAATATTAATAGTATTTGAGTAACATGTTATTATGCGTCTCTGTTACACTCGCTCGTGTTGTAGATTATTTCTCTCCGCTTTTCTTACGTATTGCGTATAAATACATAAATTGTTTCCATTAAAACGAATATGATACGAATACGATACAACTTATTTTACGCAGTAAGGAGTTGTACAAAAATATAATTAATAATTATTTAGCATTTATTATTTTCTATTACTTCTTCAGTTTTTCTATGTAACACACGCTCACATTATTTACATTACATTTACATTTGATGCATTATAAACTAAAAAAATTACATCTTAATGGATCTCAAAATTAAATTCATGTTGAAATTAATATAAAATAAGCAACATCTATAAGAAAAAATGTGATAATGAACAAGATAATGAATTTGGATAAGATAACATACGCTATTGTGATACCGATATGTTTGCCACCTTCGGAGCTTGTAGTCGCTTCAAGGTGATTTTTTTCCTGTATTTTTTTTTCGTATGCCGGAAATTCTCCTGAGTGAACTCGGAAAGGACCGGTAGCATGTTGTCATAGCTCTCTTCTCTGCGCTCTTTAACGATAGAATTGTCCCAAGTAACTTTGATAGCGTGACCCACAGTGAGAAAGGCTTTTGTAAATATCTTTCCCGCCTCCTGTAGTAACCTTCAGATTTTCTGCAAAATTCACAGTTTTCTTTATTAATGTTAACAAAAATGTATTATACATAATTAATGACTTTATCTATTTTTATATCAAATAATATTTAAAAAGTTGACATGAGAAATTCAATTTTTGTATAAAAGAACATTATGATTATTATTTTATTCCCTCATTGATATACTTATTTTCAAATTATTTTAATTAGCTTTATTATTATAATGCACCCTTTTGCAACTCATGTCAAGTTTTTTTAATTTTTACAATATAATTTATTAAAAAATTTTCTTGAAATTGTGAGGTTAAATTTCAAGTAGAACACAAAAGTCATAATATCATAAGGACATAGTCATTAATAAGTTATTGTCATTTATACTGGCAAATAAAGTGAAGACGTCGTATAATATTATGAATATGTGTTCTGCCTGGGATAGGATTGAAATACTATTACTTACTTTTTTGCATGCCTTCTGACTTTATTATGTATTACATTTATTATCTTTGTATATGTTGAATATTTTTACAAAATTTAAAAGGATAATAGATTATATTTTTTCCTGTTTAAAGCGTAAAATATAATATCGATGTTTTTATGGATTTTATTTAATTAATGTATAATATATTATAAGTAGTGTACAATATATTATATATTATATTGCGTTTTCGTTCGAGTTTTAAAATTTCTTGATAAACTTTAGTAATTTATTTTATTTATTGTTCTATGTAACTTTCTTTTTAAGGTTATTCAACAAAATTAATTTCTTGCAAAATCAAAATTTGCAAAAATTTTCTAGTATTTAATATTAAATAAAATTTAAAATAAACTGAAAGATAAAGTTTTGTTATTCTTCAAAACTTTTTTAGTTTATATTAAATTGATTTTGTTAAGATAAAAATTTAATTTAAGATGTATCATCAGAATGTCTACAAATTCATGAATTCTGAAAAGAAAAAATATTTAATTAATCTCTCCAGAAATTGAAAATAATTTTCAAATTTATTAGATAATATATGCACGTTATGAAAACTTTGATACAAAAGTTATACAATGTTGTATATATTCTTATTATACTAGTTTACACATATGTATGCAACTGAGAAATATGTGGTGTTTTTAAAAATGTGATATTTTTCAATTTTTTATTAAATATATTTAATTTTTTAAATAAAATATATTTTATTATTATTGAAATATAAAACTTTTTAAATTTATAGACTTTTTTAAAGATTTAATTGCATTGGCTTTGGTTAATTAATTTTTTGATTAATAATTATTTTTCTTGTTACAAACTATAACTGTAAATTTTAAGTTGTTTTGTATCTCTAAATTATGTTTTTAATTGTAATATAAACGAAAAAAGAAATAGATTGATCACAATCAAAAGTCTAATGCAATCAAGTCTAATGTATGCTAATTATTTTTCTGCAGCTTATTACACTCTGCATCATAGCATACTGAGCCAATTAAAATGCTGCCATTAGTATTCCTTTATTCCTTTTTATCTCAATTGGATATTATCCTACCAAAATCTTATTTCTTAATTTGCTGGTACATCCGCTGATTTATCCGCTGATTTATCCTATTTCCATAAAGATATTACATCAGTTTACAGTTTACGGCAGCTGTGGATTGTTTCCATTTTTCGGCGATATGAACACTATAGTCCGCGGCAGTACTCGTTATGTAAATTGTTTTCCCAGGTGTTACAATAAGATGAACTTCTTTCCGGATACTGAGTACTCTGTCTGGTGCACCACAAACAGTACGCTGCGCGGTCGAGATGGCATCGAATTCGTGGTCGCTTGTTGCGATCATTCTGACTACTGCAATCGCGATCTAAGGCCTTCCTTTCCTACTTACGAGTCCAGAGGTCGGTCGAATTCTCGCTTTGTGAACCACCTCAGAGGAGGTACAATAAATTGCAGCTAAAGCGGCTGCCACGAGATTCCTCGCCTTCAAGGTTGCTCCTGCTGCAAAGTTCATTTCTCCGCTGAATGAGATACTGGCAAAAACGAAATAATCATTAAATTCGAAGGATTCAATGATAGGAATACTGAATATTCATTTGAGTCATAAAAGAAATAATGAGTCATAAAATAAACTCTTTAAGTAAAAATTGAAAGGAAATTTTAAACATTCTATAATTCAAGTAAAAAATATTGATAGTAATTTGTTTATTAAAATATTACATGTTAAAGATCATTTGTAAAATGATTATGGAAAGTTTAATTGTGTTTATTAAAGTTGTTGTATTAGTTTTTGTGTAATATAATTATAGCTTATTTAAAGATATTTTTTCTGTAGTAAATATATTTAAAAAAAACATGTTTTTTGTTAGAGATTATTACTAGATTAATCGTATTAGCACAATGTAAATACTATTAATATCTGGTAAGCAATTTAACAGGTTAATAATATGGTCTGACTATATTTATTTAATAATTAATAAATATTTATATAATAATATTTATATTACAATATTAATTGCTATTCACGCTTCTTAAGCGTATATAAAAGCTTCTTTTTTATTATTAAAATTTATTTATATCTCTAAATATTTTATTACTGCTAATAAATGTAGTATAAAATTTTTTATTTAACTGTTAAACATTTTGCATCAACATTTTTAAATAAAATATTTTTGTTTTAAGTAGAATTTTAAGTTAAAAATTTATATTTTATTTTTACAATTTTTTATTAATAAATTAATGATTCTTATTTTAATTTGTAAAGTTTTTATTGTGTGTCTTAAATTTCTATTTTTATAAAATTATTAACACTTACTATATTTTTAAAATAGTTTATATCGTTTATTTTGTAATATAATGTTTATCGAGACAAAGCAACTTATGGTCGGATGCATTTCCTGCCTTGTCCGTCCTGAATGGATCAACCATCCGTGATATGATGCAAACGATAGATTTTGCCTTTGTAATCGTTGAGTTGCAACAAGATGATTTACACAGATAACTAACAACAGATATCGCGTGTAATTGCGTCTGATAACTTAGCAAAATTAAGTAAATGAATTATTGATTGAATTCTGAGCATTTAAAACATAAACGATAAATTTATTTTTAAAAAACATTGAAATTGTATCGACGTCTTGAGATGTCAAATTATTATTTTAAATCGACTAATTGACAAGTCTACAATCAATAAATGTATACAATTTTTTATTTAATTGTTAAATATTTTGCATTAACATTTTTAAATAAAATATTTTTGTTTTAAGTAGAATTTTAAGTTAAAAATTTGTATTTTATTTTTACAATTTTT
>Ga0157363_1002420_pt1 | contig 16430 bp, 8 predicted proteins | sample AttsexASBM1_FD_111477 | JGI IMG/M metagenome (GOLD analysis project Ga0157363, IMG submission 111477) | Fungus gardens microbial communities from leaf cutter ant in Ribeirão Preto, State of São Paulo, Brazil - Atta sexdens ASBM1 | ecosystem: Host-associated > Fungi > Mycelium > Unclassified ... | reverse complement strand
CACTCTCGCAATTAATACGTGTCATGGTCGCAGTAAATAAACGAAGAGTATACAGACATATGGCTGTCGCTCATAAACTGCAAACTGCAGCGAGCGCAAACGTAATCAATAATGATTCTGCGGATTATTGTAACCTGAACAATGATCATGTTGGTTGCGCAATGGTTAATTGATACGCAAAGTGGATTATATCGCTCGCAGTTTATCTGTCTCTTACTCTCCCCTTGCCCTCTCCCCCTCCCGAATTGAAAGGTAAATAAATTAATTGCGCTTGGTCTTTAATTCCGAGAGCGGCGCGATTAATTGGAGAAATGCTCGCATGGTCGTGTCGTCGTGATGCATTTATTACTCGTGCGAGACACGCTTTCCCACGATCGCAAGACAGCTTTTCCTCCCGTTCTCTCGCAAAAGAGATTCGGAGGTTCCGAAGTGCTCTTGAGAGAACCCGGATGCTCAAGGGATCAAAGGATATGAGGAACGCGCCGCTGTATTAATACCGAAATCTCTATTATTATTGAAATCATTCGGACCCTGAGGGTGTCACGGTATATTAAAGCTACTATGCTTGTTGCAGAGGTGCTATTATATACCGGGTGTATGTGAATGAAGAATTATATATCATAGCGTGCTCGGTGGTCCATATAAAGATAAAGAGGATCGATGTAAATCGTTATTAAATTTAATACTGACAGTTTAATTGCTATTTAATTGTACAAAATGTTATAGTTGGATCAATTTCACACCCAATAAATAAATAATTATAATATATATATATATAAGTTCATTGGAAAACAATTTATTTTTCCCATTACAGAGAATTTACATTTTTATATTAAGATTTAATATTTTTATATTAAATTTCATATTTTCAATTTCTGCGAAAGAAACAATTTAATTAAGAAACAATTTAATTAAGGTAATCACATTTACAGATCACTTTGTTTAATTACTTACTCTATCATGTTAATGAGTCAAATTAAAATTTGAGTAAAACACACACACACACACACGCGCGCGCGCGCACGCATAAAAAGGAAACTTTTCCGTGTGATCGTTCATCGCGATTTCCGCGTAAATAGCAAAATTTCAGACAGATATGTCGGCGAGAGCCCATAAAAGTCGTGGATCTCCCACGCCGATGGATCTCGCGAGAGAGATCGCACGGAGCGACGCTGGTAGAGCGGATTATGGAGTTTACGTGTCGTATTATCATAGACAGTGCAATGTCACGAGCGCCTCGTGTCGTGTATAGGGGCCTTATAGGAGCGGCCCCGACTAACCACCTCGGTATAATCCGTCGATCCGTATTGCGAGATCGATGCGCAAGACACTGCAGCTGGCACACGTACTATATATATGCACGTCGATACCGATACATGGGCCCGTCCCTCGTAGAAATTAATCCCGATCGTGGTTCGACGATCCGTCATTGGACAGACTGGTGAGCTTAGCTCTACGCTGGAGACGAGAACTCATACGACGGACGTCCAGCAAATACAGGGATACGTTGGGAATCGATAATATAATAGTTTACGATGTTGACAGAGACGAACTGCGGGTAGAGAAACGAAACTGAACGTGAGAAGTATATAAACGTGTAACTTTGAAATTGCCCGCTTTTCAAGACTATAAATAGATGCTTTCAAATAGTTTTTGTTATTGATTTTATTTGGTTTATATCCGAAGAGAACAATTTTGATAAAGTATATCTAAGAATTTAGGTATTGTACAGTTTTAGAAATAATTTTATTGAGCCAAAAAGATAATTTAGTATAATAATTATAATTAATTTATTATAATAAATAATTAATTATAATAAATAATAATAATTATTATTATTATTTAGGAATAATAATTATTAATAAAAAACTCAAACATAATGCAAAAACATGAGATGTTAGCAACCAGCTTGAATGTCCTATATAATTATTTTTATATATTTTTTATTGTATAACAAAAAATTATTTTCAAATTTGCACCTAGCTAAATTATTAGATATTTTAGTAAAACCGTTTTTTCTTCGTACGTTAAATTTTATTGATTATCTATATTTTTTTTTTGTATTATTAGTAACTGTGTAATAGATTTATGAGCCTGTAATCTTTATAAACTTTAATTATAATGTGTATTGTAATATCTCGGAACTAATAATACAATTTATCAAAGAGAGTTCTGAAGAACTCTCTTTGATAAATTGTATATAAGTTTTAAGAAGGATCATTGATAAATGTCTCTACATTAAAAACTAGCATCAGATAATTTAAGTACCGTGTCAAATTACACGCGCATTAACATTAGTACATCATTTAGGCGAATTATCTAATATCTAACCGAGGTGCGCTCTCGTCCGCGTGCGTTTTAAGCATAATGCGTAGTCGGTGCGATCAAACAAAATTGAACGCACATATAATCATGGACAGTGTGCATTATCTTATCACGCGTTATGGATCGCAGAGGAAGATGGCTCTAATGATTGTCGGGAGTCTCCTTATCCGATAAGAGGCGGGTGTACCCGCTTATTATTCCTAGCAGAAGACGAAACAAGGACGAGAAGATAACGTGAGTATCACGTGCAAGACGACCATAGCTTCTGCACCGAGAGCTGCCTCGAGCATTTCGGCGCGGCGTTCTCGAGAAGAGAAGCACGCCACTGCTCGTGGGAAGATGAAATTAGGTTAATCCTACGAGCCGTTCTTCGTCTCCGAGAGGGCAAGCCGCTGCCGGGACGAACATGGCGCGCGTACATTTGTCAAAGTCCACGGAACTTCCGACGCGCGTGGAGAACGCGCTTCATGCCGTTCGTCGCGAAAATAGCATACATGGCGACGGCACTTATTCGCGAAACACAGGAGGAAATAAAATTCAAGGAGTGTTCCAGTTGAGGCATTTTAAAAGGGAGTATGCTCTAAATATAGAAGAATCGTCTCTGTTGCGTTTATATTCACAAATGGAATGAAAAGAAAGTTTCTTGTGCCATATATGTGGAATATAAAATGTTGGAAGATATTAATTATTTATCGTAATTATATAGAGTAACTGCATCCAATATGACTTAGCATCCGATATAATCTACTCGTTTTAAGTAATTGCAAATAGTTAAATTTTAATAGATAAAAAGAGTTATAAGCAAAACGTTAGATCTTACTTGCTGATATTTAATAATCTATTAGAACATTATAACATACTCTTCGACCAATTATCAGATTATTTTCAAGATTGAATAAACAACTTAAACGATTACATTTGAAACATAAATTACAAATTAACTTAAATTTTAATAGTTAAATTTATTACACCTATAAGTAAACATTGAAAATTTCTATATTATCAATTAATGTTCAAAATGTTTATTATTTTTAATCTGACCACTAGTTTTCCATGATGGACTTAGCAAAAGTCGCAATGTATAGATAAAGCATATAGATACAGTTACTTTATTTAATCGTGAAAATGTAGAAAGCATAGTCTAAGTGATAATCTGTGCCTGAAAAAAATACTCTAAAGACTATCAAAAATGCTCTACAAAGCAGAACACAAAAAACAGGAAATTTATAATAAAAATTAAATTCATAACAAGGATGTAAATATTTAAATTTAAGGAAGAAATATTATGAAAGAGATTAATATAGCGTGGTAAAGGGGAAGCTGTAACGTATAATATTATGAGTATAACATGAAGCGAGCCAAAGTATTACCGATTTCTTACACTCGCCGTAATGACGAATAAATTGCTACATATATACAGCCTAGAATAACCCGTCGTGACAGCCGCGGGCTCTATAACGTTCATTTTAACACGAAGATCAATTTACGCGTTATTACAATTTCCTCATTCTTGAAAAAAAAAAATATTTAGTTTTGTGACATTTCCGTTAACGGATATACAATAGATGCGATCTCATTACCATTTGCAAAACTAATATAAATTAATGACTTTTAAATTCTCGGCAGACATTTCGAGAAAATTTCATAACTCGTTAAAATGTTATATGATGAATATACGCTATGCCGCAACAGATTTATGGCAGCAGAAATAAAAGAAATGTTACCTCGAGCCGCAATTGGCACTTCACTCAAAACGCAACTCTCGTTGCAACCCTAAGATGCAATACCGAAGACCCAGCGCCACTCCTGCTAAGTACTACTTCCTCGAGGGATCGTTGTGGCCGATTGTTGCGTGTATAACCACTATGCGGTGATTATGCACTCCCATGTATCAGAAAGATTGCAGCAATGTTGTAGAAATCTTTCTTTGCAAGATTGCACATTGCAAAAACATTACAAAATGTTGCTGTAACATTGCAGCAATGGTAAAATATTATTTTTTTTTTAAGAAATATATTTTAACAATGTTTTTAAACATTCTAAAAAGATAACAATGTCTATATAATTATATCTCACTGTGTTGGTGTTAATATTAATTACATTACATACAGAGTATAATATGGACTTAATATGGGTTTTAAATCCACATCATGAGGATTACAAATACCAGAGATGTGAAATCCACATCATATTGATGTTAATATTAATACTAACACAATGAAACTTATACATAGACATCGCAACGGGTAATAAATCCATACCATCGGAGGTTGAATTCACGTCAATATTTTTTAGAGTAAAACATTGCATTGCAATATGCAATATTGCAACGTTGCAGTAATATTACCGCGAACTTCTGTGCTGTGCCGGGCTCTCACCTGCATAGCTCGGCGTCGCGCGCTAAAATTAAGCACTTCAAGTACTATTGACTATTCGAGCGTGGCCGCGATTCTCTCCGCCCATCGCCAACGTAATTCCTGGCTATTACGAATTGTTAATGTCGGGTGCCCCATCATTGCGATTAGGCATTCGTGTCAAATCGCATAATACGTTCCGTACCCGACGGAGAGGCTCCGCGCAGCCACTTTACACAGGCTTAATAGCATGACGTAAGAAAGTAACAGTCCACATGTGCGCCCGCGTAATTTTTCGTTTTGCATAAACGTAAGCCCGTTAAGGCGTCCCGCGATAATATCGTCGAGCAAACACAGCCGGCAATTTGTTTGCAAATGTATGCTAAATGGGAAAGCCGCGCCATCCGGCGAATAGTCGCCGACGATCATAGAGCTGGACGTTCCATGGAAATTCGTACATTTCCGTAATGGTACGATTTGCATAACTGCACAAGGGTATTCGATACGATCTAAGTATACATAGATCTTAAGAAAGTCAAAAGGAATGCTAAAGATAGAAAGCCGCCGAATTTTTAGAGCATTAATATTCCAAAGATAACACGGGACGTAATACGTTCGCAATATAAATGAATAAGCTCGAGCTAAGATATTTATTCACACACGTACGATGCAAAAGAACTTCACGGTTGTTACTTTCACGACTAAGTATACCTACTATTATCACGCATTCCATTGAGACATATCTCTCTGCCGTTCTGTTCCACATTCCTCTATCATCGCGTTCCTTCCCTTCTTTTGTTACCATCATCTTATCAGAGCCCAAATGTTATCGCTCGCGTTGAAATGAAAGAATTCAGTCGCATCTCCACGAATGATCCAAGACTTATCTAAGACCACGAGCTGCTCAAAACTGCATTTTGGCTTATTTTCGTTTATTCGCCAAACGGAATATCAGCTCGGAACAGCGAGGCTCAGGGGTCCGCACTCGAGGAACACACGCAGATTTTGGCACAGGCTACTTCGGCGCTGACGTCTCAATGCAGCCACCGGAGGACCACCCAGCCGTGATACTTCCTACGACCGCCCAAACCAGAAATCTCCCAAAAAGACGAGAGAAGAGCCCTCGAGCGTCGACGGAGAAAAGGGAACGGATAGCTCAGATGAGATTAGTGGGACAGTGTTAAACCGACAAGGATGTTTGCATTTTGAATATTTGATTACTGAAACGTATCAAGTATAGATTACTTCGTAATTGCAGTTAAAATAGTAGCTTCCAGGAACATATAATGATTCTCTTTAGATATTGCGATATATTTTGTATATTTATACTGATAAAAAAAATTTACAGTCAAATTTAATAAATATTATTTTTAGTTTATTTCTTGTCTGCATTTCTCATAACTCATATTTTTTAATATTATATTTATTATATTTATTATATACTTTTTTAATTTCTATTTATCTAATGATTGTATAGATTTATTATTATACCAGTTATATATAATAATTTTTTAAACAATTGCGAATAATAAATTAAAAAATTACTAGAATCGATTGACACAAACAGAAAAATCCTATGATTTATTAGATTTTAGATTCATTTTCTAAATTTAATTCGTATTTCTTGTAGTGCGATCGAATGGCGCTCACAACAGTTTGCCGAACCTTGTCTCACAATTAATATGTTACAAATTGTCCAGCGCAGGTGTACTGCTGCCACAGAGATTATCACGGAAGAGCTCGTTACGTCGCCCCGAATTTGTCAATAAATAAAGGCTTATGTTAATTCGAGCGATGGGCGAAAGCCGATCGAGATATTTTAAAGGATTAACATTACATTTACGCCAATCGAAGTTTAACCTCCATTGGCCTGAGCTTTGGATTCAATGGAACCTACAAATCAAAAATACATACAACGTATATGTTTGAATGAAACAAAATTTTCAATGCGCTGAATATTGTTAACATCTGAAATATGTCAAGAAATACATTATGTGTAACTGTATCCTCTTAACTGAAATCCCGGTATACATAATCAAAAACACAACCAAACTACGATGTTCCTTGTAAAAAGTTTAAAGATTAATTTCAAAAATTAAATATCTAATATTACAGAACAGAAATGCTTAAGTATTAAGAATATTTTAGCTAATATAACATTAATTAAATGTATCAAAAAATCAGCTAAATATCAATTAATTCAATACATAATGTTACGATCTTATCAAATTTACAAATAAATACAAAATTTATATAAATACGCAATTTTACATAAAAATCAAGATAAACAAAAATTAAATAGCTTTTAAACCGATAAAGGAATTATACTCAAATTTTACACATACACTTAGACGTATTGTACTAAATTTATTTAACATTTCATATGTCAAATATTTTGGTACTATTTGTTTAAAATACAAAGTCTTTTATATATTAAAATACAGTATTAAAGTATTAAATCTGTTATATTGTTATTTTGAATTAATCAGTCAGAGGTATCATTACATCTGTTTAAAAAAGTTTAAATAGACGTAATAATAGAACAGTCTATGCCATCTTTATCTTTATATTTTTTAGTAATACTTTAAAATGTGACACATACATCTTTATCTCATCTATTTTTTATAACTATTGTATGCTTATATGCAATCCATAATATAAAAATAAAAGAGCCAAATGATGTTGAATAAACATGGGATTTAAAAATTGTTTGTTGGTATCAGAATCCCTAAAGCCTATTGTGAACTTCTATCGAATTAAATCCATAAAAATATAAAGCTTTCTCATCGCTGTGATCTTAATCCGTACAAGAGTCCGGTACTGAGTCCAATACGATATTCATCGAGCCTCGCGGCGTCCAGAGATCAGCCTCTGGAATCGAATTATGGTATTCCGAGCGCATTTAATTCGGAAACTCTCATATGATTTATAATCCGACGGGCTCGGTCGATCTGACGATCGTCATCGGTATCTGCGGAATGCCGATCGTCGAAAGTGAACCGGGCGCCTCGATTCGATCGGACTTACGAGGTGCACCTGCAGTTAACGACCGTGCATACGCATTGGCGATTTCCTTGCCGATCGGCATACCATCCGTAATTACTTTACGTCCATGCGAAAAAAAGTGTATGGAGCCTCTTTCAAAATTCTACAGTTATCACCCTGTTTTCAGAACTTTATTATAATAGTTTTGACTATTCCTCTAAAAAATTTTACAGTTTCTAATATATATATCAATTTTTAGAAAAAATTTTTAAATAGTTTTCAAATTTTTAATTTAAAATGTAAAAGATACAAAATGTAAAATACAACAATATTTTACAATGATAATATCAAAAAATATAATATTCGTATTAAAAAATAAAATTATTTAAAATTAGTAGTCAATCTTTTTATCTCAATAGATTTAAATTATGACATTGTCATAATTTCTTCGTACACTCAGAATTTAAAAAAAAACGAGGTTTTAATTCATAGGAACGTAAAAAATTCCACGAGAATTGAAAAATTGTCTGAAGTGCTCTTTCGTTTTTGTATCGTGCAAACCGCGTCAGATTGAATAATGATACATATCACCGGGATATTATCTGACCTTCATAATGAAATGGTACAACGCGTTTTTAGCGGACTTAATACTGTACACGTCTGAAACTCTCAGACTGAGAGTTAAGCGACCTAATGGATAACGCATAATGCACCGTAATTAACTACTCTGGGACGAGAAATGAAGGCAGATTGACGTCGGCGAATCGACACAGTGAGCTCCGAAGTTTATATAACACCGGTTCTTTATGATGCAGACGAGATTCTCGAGTGCCTCGTAATGGCCGACAACTGTCTCCTCCGTGGCCTCTCGCTTAAGTTACACTCCGTAACCGATTCCGATTCCCATTGTGACACCCTTTAAGCAGCGGCCGTCGCATGGATGCGCTATCTCTGTGGACACAAGCACAAAGAAATATTTTGAAAATGCTCGCCGCTCCTTCGCCTTATTCACGCCTGTCGCGCGGACAATAGTGAGACGATTAGCAGTGGATACATCGTGATGACGACCGGGCGACTTCAGCAAACCGACTTTACTTTGGACACAACGATGACAAAGATCTTTATTAAAAAACAGTTAAAGTTTTCCCTTCAGAAATTATTGACATAATTGAAAGAAAAGTTAATAAAACGAATGCATCAAAGTAGACGCGGATTGCGAAACTTAAGAGAGAGAAAGGAAGTTATTTATAGTTGTCTAAGGTAAAATTATTTATCATATTATACAATATATTAATTTAACAACGTAATATTGTAATAAAGAATTAATTATTCATAAATAAATAATCACAATGTAATAATAAACGTTCTCTACTAATGAATACTGTTAAATACTTTATTATAATTTATTAAAGATTTTACATTTTTGTACAAAAAATTTAATAAAGATTTGCGACAAGTTTAACCTAAATTAATACATATTTGAGTGCAGTAAACAATATAATATCCCGTGCACACATTTTTATTTTAATTATTATTTTTCTAGACTTTACAAATATAGAAAAATGCTGTGATTAATATATTTCAAGATTTACTGTCTGTTTATCTAAATTACACACATCAAGTGAAAGTCTAAATATTTTACGTACGAGCTATGATATATAGATTTCTAACGTAGACTGGATTTACCGAACGAGTTTGCTTTTCTCCATTACATGTAATCTGGCAAACCCCGAAACAATCCCGCTGCTCGCCGCTTACGAAATCTGCGTCGCGCAAAGTACGCAGGATCATCGAATCAACGACGAAGCACCGTTAGACAGTTCATTTAATCCTATGCGTCATACGGAAATGCATTGTAATTAACTGCTCGCAACGAGGTGCGAGCCGGGATTGACTGACGTCGACGATTCCCGGCCGCGGGATATATAAGTTTATGTAACCCGCGCGTTTACATCGCGCGTCTACGAGATCTCCGAGTAGAATTTAACCCGCACCCATGACGTAATATTTATGGCATGCTTTTTTTTCTCCCCGACAGGAAGTTTCTCCTCGTTTAATCATCTTCGCTAGACTAATCACGCGGGACAGAGTGCAACGCGGTACGCATCTGAATAATAATACGCTAGCTACCGCGCGTTTATTATAAATTACTAACGCGAGCCTCCGGGCAAGAAAATATATGGGATATATATATATATATATATATATATATATTTTTTTTTTCTCGAAGAGAATTGCTAGAGATTACGAGCGTTAAAGCACAAGTATTTTCGATTAAAGTAGAAAATAACTAGTTTGCGATAAAATGTAATATCGAGACTATTTTGAGATATTCTACATTATGCTTTTTATTAATATGTTACGAAGTATTTAATTTTATTATAAAGATATTTTTTTAATACTCTTTAATATTTTTCTGGTGAAATAAATATGATTAAAGCGACAACTATCATTCTGATTCTTAAATATCAAAGATGCAATTTAATTTAATAAATTCAGGCTTAAATAGAGAACCGCGTGTTGAAACAATTAAGCTTTTATTCTGTCCTTGTTTTATATCTAATAAAGATTGAATAACGCAATAGTTCTTATATCGCGCTTCTTAGATAGTCATAAGCGTAAAAAAAACTAATAAGAGAGTCAGTGTGTATATACTGAACAGGAATCATATAATTCTTTTTTAGGAACGGAAATGTAAAAATTAAAAAGTTTCATGCAACGTTTTTCGCGATCATGTAACTCTTTATCTGACATATAATCGCTCTGTAATTCTGTGAAAAAAATCATACATCCGGCATCAGAATAAATAAAAAAAACAAAAGTTACACGATTAATGCCCTGATGATCTGAAACGTAAAGCAAGATGAAACGTCACCTATAATAGTTAGGTCGCGAAAAAGAGCAGTACTCGTGGCGATGCTCCCTCAGCGTCTGATTACGTTAATGTACAAGCAGGATGCGCATAATGATGCGTTGCAACATCCCGATTAACGAGCGTCGACGGCGCGAACCCGTCGTTGTCGGCATGCTGTTACGCGTCGGCGGAGTCGACGACCAGCTCGATCATGGAAACACGTCCGTCGTCCGTGCCGACCCCATGATTCAGCGGCCGGTCACGCCGAATGACATTGTTATGCAGCGTTTGCTGCATCGGGACGAAGGAGGCCGCGAGATGGTGGGGAACCGTACAAAGGCATGAAAGGCTGGCGAGACCATTGTGCGTAAGAGTGCAATGGCGCAAGTCAATGCATTATCTCACGCAATGGGACACTGACACCCCGTTTGCGGTCCCTCCTTGCGGCGCAAACAGCCGCACAAAGCGAGACACAGAGAAACTAGCGGACGAGCAGCGACGGGAAACTGATAAGCTGCGACACGAGATTACGTCGCCACGAGGCGTGCTGTAACGCTATGAATACTTATGAAAACACAGAAATTTTCGATTCGTTTGTCTAAAAATTCCTTAATTAGGACGCTCGATGAATGCAAGAAAATGCGATAGTAAATTGTAAATAGAAAGTGAGACAATAAATTTAAGATATAAATTAAGTAAAAATATCACATCAATTTTCTTTTTCTTTCTCTTACACAATAAATTTTTTTCAATACTTTAAAATGCTTAATTCTCCTTTTCGTTTATCTAATTTTTTTCAATACTTCTTTTATTTTTTTACATAATTTTTACATCATAATTTTTTAAATATTTAATAAGGATACATATATTTGCTTTGTATCGTTATGTTCCAATTGAAAAGAAAATTATTTACGGTATGGTTATTTTTACGAAAGTAAGCAATCGAATTATGTTAAGTATATTTTACTCAAGAGTATATTATTTTCGTTATAATATAACGGTTTTTAAGGGTTTTTAAAGGTTAATTTAAGAGTTAATTATTATCAATATCACTAAACTGTTTGTTAATTTAATTAATAAATTTTGTGATATTTTTTACTATTCCTATTTTTCAGTTTAAGATCGCGTTTCAAAACCGAAAATGAAATCGACGCATAATTTACAGAATTGGATATGATGAAAATTCATACTGAAATATTAAATAAAAGAGCTCGGAATGAAGTATTTTCTTATTTACAAGGGAAAAATCAAATAGTGGATTTTTCCATCACATATATTTCGTCTTTAACGAAAAAATTAACTTTAAATATGTTTTAGTACTTATCTTCCACTAATTTATGAGCAAATAGCACAACGTAATATTCAAGTATTCGCGAGAAATTTGCATCAAAAGTTTTTCATGCGTCTTTTCTTTATTTCTTAAAACATGGAAATTTTATTATAGGAAAATGTTTATACATTTAAATGTTTGGTTGTATTCAGTAGAGAAAGTTATTTCGCAACTGTTATAAAATTTTTTAATATAATCGATCTTGTTCTACTGGATTTAAATATATAAACAAATCATATCATCAGCTACTTTTTCTGCTAAACGTAGCCAATAATTCAACTCATATATTATAATAAAAAAATTATTATTTTATAATTATAATATTATTTTAACGAATATTTTAATATCTGCAACTATAGAATAATATCGGTTCGCAATACAATTAAAAAATTTTAAAATTTTCGATTCAAATTTCTCATGAATATTTGAAAACTATGTTATATCACCTATGAATTAATGGAAAATAAGTACTAAAACATATTTAAAGTTAGGTAAAATACTATTTTATTCTCCCTTTGTTAATTGTATTTTTCTTTGTTTCTTTTTCTTTCTCAAGACAATCTTCTCAAAGAATTGAGATATGTGTACTATGTTGAAGTTACTAAAATAATAATACGCCATAAATAAACGTATAATATTCAAGACGATTAATATTTTGTTAGTTGAGTTATTTATATCTCAGATAAAATTTCAATGTTCAATCTACAAGAAGTCTTCGTATTAGTAATCTAAGAGAAATGAATTCACCTATCTCACGTCTGATTCTCCATAGCAGCGGAAGAAAACGCGATTATGTCGACATGCACGAAAACTCGTTCCTCCGCATTATCATTCGAGTCCAAAATGTAGTCTCCTACCGTGCAGCGGTGCTGTTTGATGTGAGCGGTATCCTCGTTGCGTATCTTTCTCCTTCACTGCTCACAACACATTGCTCTTTCCATTTCGTTCTTTTTTCTTTGTTTACCCTTGTCCGCCTACTCTGTCACCCTCTCCTTCTTTATCTTGACGATATCTGAGAGCGTTTTTGCGATATAGCTCTTCTTTTTTATATTAAATAAAAAAGAACAAAAACTGAATATCCAAAAATAAAATTAGATTTCGCAGATTTATAATACTTCGTAATATTAAAAATAAAATTTTATGTTGCCACTTTATCATAATTTTCAAATTATATTATATATAATATACAGAATATAAAAATGACAGAACAGTCAGCGTTTTCTGAATTTGACTTTTGTACGTCTCTGTTGTCCTCTCTCTTTTCCTCTTCTCTCTTCTCACTTTCCATTTTAATTTTTTTGTTCTCATAATTCTCTTATTTGCAAGAGAATAATAATATTTCCCACAATCGTTATGTACGCAGAACCATTAAAGCGGAAGGGCATTGGAGTGAGGCCACGGTTTAAGAGCCCGGTGGCACGAGTCAAGTGGTCTCTTCGTTGTCGCAATTATCACGGAAACGAAACGACAGTCAACAATGCGACAAATACCGCGTAAATAGCCGTGGAAGAGAAAGATGAGAAAAAGAGTACAAGAAGAAGCAGGGCAGCAGAAGCAAAGAGGATGCATGCGTCTTTGTATTACTAAAATTAATGGGAGAGAAGGCTTCTGCGTCGACCAAGTAATTGCAATCGTCGCAACATTCCTTTTTAAAGTGAATATAAGAAAACTATATTTTCAATGCTTGAAATAAATTAAGTATTTGTAAAACATTAATTTGAAAAATCATTTCTGTTTATAAAAATATCATAATTAAAAAAAATGCACATTCAAGATTTTAAAAAGTATTTTAAGAAAGAAATAGAAACAGAGAGAGAGAGAGAGAGAGAGAGAGAGAGACAACGCAAGATCTGTTGTTTATATTATTTTATACAGTTTGCCATTATTTTTGTGACAAGTATGAGAAGAACGCCCAAAGTAAAACGTCGCTTTAAAAAACACGGGGGGTCCAACACCGCCTCTGGCTCTTCGTCGGTCAACGAAGATTCTTCTTCGTATGTGAGCCGCGTCTGGTCCCTTCATTAGAATAATTGCGTACCATGGAATGATTAAGTGCTTCTTCCACACGGTTAGACGTTATACATACGCGATATGGCGGATTTTTTTTATATCTATAACGAATATCTCTGAATGTCTTAACATCTGATGTATATTCTGTTATCACAATAGTTCCGCTTTTAGAGAAGTATATAAATTTAAATTAAATTTTAAAAAAATCAAAAGCTTCTTATACAATCAATATGAAAATGATATATTTTTTTATGTATGTCATTAGAATAATTTTTTATGTATGTCATTTTATGTACGTATTTTATTTACGAAAGTGTATTTTATATTACGAAAGTGTTTTAATATTATGTATTTTCTATAATAATTTTCTATAATAATTTTAATTTAATTTTTTAATAATTTTTTTAGATTTTATGTGTTTCAGTATATTAATCTAATTTTCATAATTTACTAGTCTTGAAATTAATAATTTTATATGATACAAATATTATTGTTATATAATTCCATTCCTTAATCTTGTAAATTTTACAAAATAATGTTAATCATAAAATAATTGTATAAAAAGAGCAAATCGTAAATCCATCTCAGAGAAATGGATGCGTCTTCCAGTTTCTATTTGTTAATCCTCATCTCTTTTTTTTTAATCCTCCTACCTATATATAAAAATCTCGTCGTCCCCGACGCTTGTCACAGGGAATGTTACTTCTTACACATACTCGAACCAACAGAACCATTGTTTGTTAATGTTTCTTCAACCTCTTCTTTCTTCTCCTCTCATCTCCATCGAGAAATACACAGCTTCGTGTGTGGCGATTTTTCTCAACAAAGTGTGGCCCATTGTTGAATAAGCGCTGGTATTCCCGACAACCAGCGCCAGTTCTGAGCTTCTTCGCATACCGACCAATTTACTTGGCCGACAAATACCCCTTATAGTCTCTCGCGTGATCGCGAAAAAATGAGAATCTCAGGATACGCACATCGGCGCGTTCGCAATTAAGTTGATTCAACGTTAAAGCAAGACTACTGCGTATAATTGCAAAGTATATAATTACAGCTTACGCGTATATTAAAGTCAATTTTTGGACTTAATGGGAAATTTCTCAAATCTCATATGAATTAAACGCTCTTATATAAGACGCTATGAATGATTGAAAGAAAGATATTATAAAATGTAGTAAGATTATATATTATGAGACAATTCAAATAAAAAAAATATATGTTAAAAATTTTTTATATCTTTATCAAATTCCAGATAAATTTCGCTGGAATTTTTTTTTTATATACGAGAGTATATATCCCGAATTTCAATATACTTTTTTTAATACGCTTGATATGAAATTATTTCACGCTTTAAAGCAGATTTCTATACACGTATTGTGAATCATGTTTGTAGGTAATCAGAACTTGCGGATGAAATAATTGTGTCGTGCTATCGTTCATCAAAACATTCTCGCTCGAGTGGACGCAAAATGGTTTGTCACCCGCGGTGAATTAATGCGGTCGATTGGATTGAAATCATACTCTTTATACAACACGAATATCACTTGAGAGTTAAAGTCTAGCCGAGAGAGGTGATCTCAATTCGTTGCGAAAATAAATGTGTCTATTTCCTCATCGATCGGCATTATATATATATATATATATTGGATAGACATCCGTAACAAAGTATATCAAGTATATACATGTAAAAGCGTATCAGTAGATCTGTAGAAAATACCATACCAGCCTTCTCACACCGAATAGAAATACACATCGAAGGATTTAGAATTGTTTAAATATAGCAGAGATGTCCACATCCATCGTATTTAACTTTATGATGTGTGAACTTTTACGTGATTATCCGGTCGTAAGATTTCGTTTATCTTATATTCTATTACATGCGTTTTACGGCACATAAGTTTACGGCACTCCACATAAGTGGCTGTATATATTCACGAATGTAATAATAAACATTGTTTATTTTGTTTACAGGAGATAAGAAGATTCATTAAATTTTCGTAATAATGTCTAACATTTGTCCGTTGCCAAAATTAGACGGTGCAAAGTATCATCAAATTATATTAACAGCTTATATTTAATTTTTAAATATGAATATGGATATTAATTTTTAAACGCTTTTTTTGTATTGCATACCCGCAAAAGTACTAAAAAAGCAACTTTTTTCCTAAAAAGTTATGCTTTTTTAATTATAATTATTTTCATTTTTTATTATAATTATTTTCATTAATAAAAATATTTACATTTATTTTATTATGCTTCTTAATGTCTGGTTTTAGTAAAAAAAAATTATATGTTTTTATATGTTTATTTTATAAAAGTTATAAAAGTTATAGTATATTGAATTAGATACACTAGTGGGTTCCTGTAATGGCATTTAACGCTTAAATATAAAGAGACTTAGAGACTTTTGACAATTTCTCAATTATTTTTATTGAGTGAGTAAAAATTATATTTATAGAGAAAAAGAAAGAGCCAAGCAATGTTTGGAGCAACACGTAAAAAAACTTTTATTACTACATATAATTGCTTGACATAAATACATATTTCTTTTTTTGTTAGAATTTCTTTTAGT
>Ga0157363_1002417_pt1 | contig 16446 bp, 9 predicted proteins | sample AttsexASBM1_FD_111477 | JGI IMG/M metagenome (GOLD analysis project Ga0157363, IMG submission 111477) | Fungus gardens microbial communities from leaf cutter ant in Ribeirão Preto, State of São Paulo, Brazil - Atta sexdens ASBM1 | ecosystem: Host-associated > Fungi > Mycelium > Unclassified ... | reverse complement strand
TCTATAAGGCTAGAAGAGCCTAGATGATGACATCAGGGAGCATGTTCACCACATTGCTACCACATATAGTACACATGGACATTAGGGCAGGATACACAATCTTGCACAGTCACTGTGGAGTAGACATGAGGTAGACATATGGCCTTTAGGGCAGAAGGTACAGTAGACACATTGTTGTAGCATGGACCACTTGTAACTTATATAAATAGGGTAGCAATGCAGTGAGGGCTCCTTGTTGAGTTCTCTTGTAATCCCCACTACTAGATAGCCAGATAAGAGCTTTGCTGAAGTAAGCATACTACAGGGTCGTTACGACTAGTGGTTGCTACAACATAACTCTGTAACTACAAAAGAGAAAATTATTTGAAATTGTTAGAGATTTACTCTAGGCTATAAGAAGACCATTGTCAATAAAAGAAAGAATTGAAATGGGAATTTTTAGGATTTTTAAATGTTTTTCAAGAATATAAAGAATAGGAGCTAAGTATAAAGTAGATAAGATAGGAGAAAGAGAAGAGTCTTGTCCCACTCCAACATCCACATTGAAAAATGCAGAGGAAAAATTGTTCCAGAAATACTGAGTCTTTCTTCCTACTAGATAATTGGAAAAGAATCATTTGACTTTAGAATCAAATTCAGCCTTTCTGAAGATTAAGGGGAGTATCCAATGATTCAGCAACAGAAAGAACTGAGCAATGTCAAAGGCTAAAGTGCTCATCATTTTATGCTTGACCCATCCTGAACAAATGAAGTGAGTAAGAGCAACATCTGCATCAGACATCGACCTTTGCTTCAGACCACCTAATTGACTTGGATGAATAAAATTATTCAAAATTGAATGGAATTGAAGTCTATCTCCTATGACTATTTCAATGAGCTTTCCTATAGTGTTGAGAAGGACAATTGGTTTGAATGATTTGGGAGAATCATATGATTCCTTGTTATATTTTGGGATGATAATGGATGTGGATACTTTGAAGTGAGATGGCCAATAATCTAACTCAAAACATACATCAACAATGTTAATAATTCTTTTCAGACATGATTTGTCCTTGACAATACACCTAAGGTGTCTTCAAGATAATTTATCTGGTCCTAGAGTTGATGAATTGTTGCATTTGGCAATGGAGCTAGTGAATTCCTCCTTGAAGAAGGAAACACATTCCATAGATTATTTGTTTGAGATTTTGTCTAATACACCAAAGTTGATTTGATTGTCTTGAGCCTTATTAAATGACAAATGAATAGCACTCTATAGGTTTTCAATTTCAATATATGGATGGCCATTATACTTGATGGCTTCAATGGCAGGAAGTTTTCATTTGTTAACCTAATTCATGAGTTTCTAAGGACCTCTTCTTTTGTTGGAGATTTCTTGAATTTTTTGGTCAAAAAATGATCATTTAGTGCTCTTGACTGTTCTTTTGAACTGCTTCTAGTCTTTGATATATTTTGTTGACCTATATTTCTTGAGATCCCATCTACAATTTTAATCCCACCAACTCTCAGAGTGTTTGGTGATATTGATGATCTTTGAATTCTCCTCCCATATTCTTTCCATAGAATAAGTAAGAGTAAGAACTACATTTTCAAGGGATTCAATATTCAATAGATTGTTGATATTGATTAAACTGATAGATTTGATAAGTTTATTGACAAAATTTTTCTCTTTATCACTGTCCTTAACAATCATTCACTTCTTGGTTTGAATATGTTCTTTGATGATTGAGATGGTGATAATAAGGGGAGTGTGATCTGAGGTGAAATGCCACTTTGACTGGATTAAGTGATTGTTGAACTCCTCTGAGCCAAATCATAGAAATATTAAGTCAAGGACCAAATTCAAATCTTGACTGTTATCAGCATATCTAGTAGGAACTTGGTTAATAGGTTCAGACAGGCCTAAATTAAAGGAGTCTACAATGTCAAACAATAAATCGCTATGAGAAGAATGAAATAGGTAACTAGGATCCCATAAACTGTCTCTAATATTGAAATTACTGGTCATAACCAAAATGTTTTAGATATTGACCTCAGTATCCTTGAGATACTTTAAGGCCACTTGAGAAGAGTCTGAATAAATGTTTATCAGATAGAAAACAGATCCATTTTTGAAAAATAAGATGAAAAAAATATCCCTATGGTTATAAATATCCTTGTGAAGGGCAAAACACAATGAAGAGTGGCAGATGTTGAGGGAGAGTCATTGGCATGAGCTAGATTTCTGGAAAACTTGGTTCAGTTAGGATGGTTGGGGTGTCAAGATCGTTGACAGTGGACTTCATTTTTTATTTTCTCTTTTCACTTTATTTTATTTTAATTTTATTTTCTATTTTTAGAATAACTCGGGTTAGGGTTTATCAGTCACGCTGTCACATCAGTCACAAGTTGATGGCATAGTCACAAGACTGATCACAGGACTTGAGAGAATAGAGTAGAAGGTTCTAGAATAAAGTGATGTCATACAACATGGACAACATATGTTGGCCTCATGTTATACACATGGTCATTTAGGGTAGGATGCACAGTAGTGAGCATGGACCATGAGTAGTAGTATATAAGGTAGACTACTTTGTACTAGGAACTCTATCGAATTCTCTTGTGTTACTCAATACAAGAGTTGTCTTATTGCTTGACACTTTGAGCTTTAAGTCATAACATGGGGACACCTATAAGTTCTTCCCCTTCAAAGTTGTTCAAACTTGGAATGGATTGTATACAGGACCAAGATGGCTCTTAGATGAATATGATGTTGAAAGAGAACTTTGTTTTGAGAATGGTGTTGATAATGAAATTGTTCTTGCAAATATTTTGAGAAAAGATATGAATGTTCTTTAAAATCATGCTTGAGTACCACTTATAGCTCAGCGAATTGAGGATCTTCTGTTTTCACAAAGTTCTTGTTGTTTCTTGTTATGCCATTTACAATTGAACCAGTGTCTCCAGAAGGGACACTGATTGGAGTCTACCTGGTGATTGCCTCAGCAGTTCACATACTTGAAGGAGTATGGGCATGGTTCCTCTTTCTTCATCTCTAGTATTAGGAGGTTTGTTTTCTCATTTGCCTTGTAAACTGTCAATGGTGTTTGAATTTGTGGGGGCTATTGTACTTGAGACATTTTGCCCCTTGGATTCTGCATGAGAAAGTCACATGTCCTCATTTCCAGCAATTCTTACATTGGGGCACACCAGGGTTCATGTTTGCCCCTCTGATAGTGGCAATGTAGTTTTCTATATTGAAACACCTATTAATGAGATCTTTTGCCTTACTTTTACTTTGAACATCCCAGATGTCCAACCAAACTATGGCCATATCTACCTTTGGGAAGACCTTGATGATACAAGGTTTTAAGGCCAAAACAACATTATTGAAGATGTGGTTCTTTTTGATAACATCTTCAATCACATTTGAAGTAATAGATGTTATAAACTTAAACCCTTAGAGCGAGATAAAAGATCAAACTCTTGTATTAGAGTAAACACAAGAGAACTCGATAGAGAGCTCTTTACAACTTAGTCTACCTTATATACTCCTACCAATGGTCTGTGCTAGCTACTGTGCACTCTACCCTAAATAACCATGTATAGAGCATGAGGCTAACATGTGGTGTCCATATTGTATGACATCATTTGTTCTGGAACCTTCTACTTCGTTCTCTGCATCTTGTGACTTGTAACTGTCACTAACCCTAACCCTATGTTCTAAAAATAGAAAAATAAGAGAATAAAACAAAATGAAAATGAAAATGAGAATAAAATAGAGAAAAACTAAGTCTACTATTTGTAAACTTGACAATAGGGGTGGACATGTTTTCTTGAAGGTATAGGATACCTATGATTTTGAGATAGGACTTTGATTGAGAGAGACACAGAACTTCAACTCCTTCTGAGTCGATATGATTTGCGTTCTTGATGTAGTTCTCAATAGATTGGAGATCCAAAGCTAAGACAACTTTGTTAGTTATGATGGTGATACCTGCTAAATTTGATCAAATGAAGTCAACCATGACTTCCAATTTGATGTTTTTTAGAACTCTGTTCAGATTAGAGACATGGCTGCTACTCTCTTCTATGAATTTCTTTATATTGTCACTGTTCATTGGAACAATGACTTGTTTTCTGGATAGGCCCTTGGTGGTCATGTTAATATGTGGTTTAGGCTTACTACTACCATTGATGATTTTCTGTATATTCTTAATCTTGTTTGCCTTGAGAGAGAGGAAAGTATCTTTAATCTTGAAAACTTCTGCAGTGTAGTTACCAGACTTAGATGCCTGAGCATACAATTTTCCCAGGCTATTCTTAGCTTGAGATAGGTTTAGAACTTTGAAGTATTTCAAGATTTCCTTAACCTCTTTGGGGGATTTGGCAGGAATAGGTAGAGGTAGCCTTTTAATGCTTGCTAGTTTAGTGGTATCCTTGTCCTCTTTCTTTCCACTCTTGATGGGATTTACTTTAGAAGTACACATAAATAAAATTTTCTGCCTAAACAAATTGTTGTTTTTATTAGCAAAAAGAGAATCTCATCCTAAATTGTAGATGAATGAAATAAGTTACTAGGCAGCTTCACCAATGCCTTTGAGTTCCTTAACATTGTTGGACTTGCTTGTATCAATTTTCTTGTTTTCAATATACTGGGCCAAGCAGTTTAATAATACCTTGATATTTTTGGAATTGGACAGCAGATGCTCAAGTGAGCCATGGAGGAAGATGGGTTAGAAATTACCATTCCATAGATCTGGTTCAGTAGGTTGGTCAGGATCATATGGTAATTGAATGTTAATGATGTCATTGTCAACATGTTGCACAGCTGATGTGTTAAGGATAGGTGCCTCATTTGAAGCATGTTGCTACTTCCTAGTGGACTCATAGTCAGTTACCTTACTAATGGTATTTCTTTCCTCATTTTTGTCTTTGTAGGACAGTTGGAAACTGTTGACAGGTTCTACAAACTCTTTGTCTAGGAGATCGTTGTTGAAGACCATTCTTTCATGGTAAGGTTGAGAAGAAATACTTAAAGAAATTGAAGTGCTTCTAGAACTTGCTTTGTTGGGAAAACTTTTTCTTTCCCTAATGTCATTATAATTGTCGATGTTTATCACCTCAGAGGCTGGTAAAAAGGCCATATGTGTCATAGTAGAAGTAGGAGCTGAAGTAAAAAAATATGTATGTAACTACATACATTCAGAAGCAATCAACATGAGAAAAGGAAAAATTAAAATAAAATAAAATAAAAAAAGAAAAGAAAGATAATGGAAAAAGCAAACACAATTTGACTAAGTGATACTATCTCCAAAAGAAAAAGCATTACTATTAAATTCCAAGAAGAATGTAAAGTGTCCAATTGTATCATGTCTTAAGTTCCAATAATTGTTGTATCTTCTACATTCATAGAGAATATGATAACAAGTTTTAATTGGGTATAATTTGCATGAACACTTGAATTCTTCTTGGGGAAAGAAACAAAGTTGATATTCTTCTATAGGAGCATGATTAATGATAGCTCTTGTAGCTCTAGTATATAGCAAGTTTGAGTGACCAAAATTTTTAAGCCATAATTCTCCTTTTGAATAAGATAGTTCAATGGGTTGAAGATCATCATCAAGAAGATCCAAAATGTTACTTTCTTTCGCATCTAAAGCTTGAAATAGCATTTTCCAAGTATTGAGAATGTTATTATACTCTCTCTTTCTATTGAATTCCCAAGAGTGTTTGTATGGGAAAATGGGAATGAGATCAAACTTCTTTGTTTCTTTGTCCACTATAGAATGAAGAGTCCAGTTTTTGTAACTAGAACACTTCCAGAATTTGATAGAATTTTAGCAATATTTTTCAAAGAATTTCCTAAGTTTAGTAGAGATAATAGATAATTGAATCTGATAAGAATGAACCAATAAATCAAAAATTCTTTGGGCTGTATGTATTGAGTCAGTGATTACAACAATGCAATTAATATTTACCATTTGAGTAACTTGATTAATGCCACATCTAATAGTGAAAAGTTCTATTTCAGTGGAAGTAACATTGATTGCATGATGGATAGTCTTAATAATGGGGTTATTATGTGTATGGGTGTGAGCAATTGAAGTGGCCACTTGATTTTTGATACTCACATCTGAGACTACAACAGCTGTATTTATTTTAGCTGAGGATTGGAGAATAAGATCATTAATTTTGTGAAAATATGTTTTTTTGCTTTTTTTGCTTTTTCAATCTGAATAGTGAAAAGAAAAATGACTAGAAAAAATATCAATTAATCTATGTGTTGTGACAATCACTAATCACAAAGACTAATAGTAGTATGACAAGTAAATCTCTCAGTAAAATATCAAGTGGGAATCATAAGAGAACTTGACAAGGAGTTCTCAATGTATTGCTACTCTATTTATACTATAGATACATTGTCTGTGCTAACAATTAACCCTACTCTAATGTCCATGTGTCATCTATGCTTTCACCATACATCAACCTCATATCTTCTATAAGGACATTATGCCATATACATATGCCCTAATGTTATCCTTTTAATTCTTTCTTCCAGAGTCTAGGCCTATGACCTCACATCATGTGATCTGTCATGTGACAATAGTCATGTGCCTCTTTATCGTCAATGAAAATAAAAGTAAAAGAAAAGAAAAATCAAAAGAAAAGAAATATTAAATCAAGAAAAATAGATAAAAGAATAGAAAAATATTAGTGTCCAAGCATACCATAATACTATGTCCAGGAAAAAATTCGTACTAAGAGGATTGAAGAAATGGAAAATTCCATTAAATCTGTTATTTGTATCAATAATAAATTCTTTGATATTTAAATACTGATTAGAAGTTAGATTTTCAAGTGATAATTGTGGTTACTAGCATTTCCAGAATACCTATTTTCTAGAAATGATTTGATGATATGGTTGTGTAGCAGTGAATGAGTTCTAAGTTGAAGTCTACCACTGAGTTTTTGAAGATGAAGATAAATTGGAACAAGTCCAGTATTGGCTTTGATTCCAAATGAAGGAAAAGTATAAAATGCTTCTAAAATATATAAAGTGGCTCTTTGTTGCATTTTTCTGCACTTCTTAAGTGTGTATGCAAGAGAAGCCTTGTTATAAAACCATAATGGAAAACCATATAAAGCAATAGAAAGGATGCATGTTTGATAAAGAAGGCATTTTTGGAAAGAAATAAGTTCTCAAGTTAAATTTCCTAACATTTTCATACTTTTGACAGTCAATAGTATCTTGTTAGTATAAAAGTTGATATGTTGTTGAAATGTCAGTTTTCTATCAAAGATAAATCCAAGATATTGCTACATTTTCTTTGGACTGACAACTAGACCTTCTAAAGCAGTAAGATACAATGGAGGAGGGTTGAAAACCCCATGTATTCTAGAAAAATAGAAAACTTCAGTTTTCCCTGTTTAATGACCAACCCAAAATGTTCAAGTAGAAAAGACATAATATGGTAACTACAAAAAAGATAAGAGTTTGAAACATCCAAAGATTTCTCTTAGGAAACAAAAAGTCTATTGTCTACAAAGGAAATAATAGAAATCAGAATTTTTAAGTTTTTTAATCTTTTTTCAAAAATATGAAGAATAATAGAAAGATATAAAGCAGATAGAACTGATGATAAGGCAGAACCCTGTCCAACATCAATATCAACATTAAAAAAAGGAGTGTTGTATGAAGTCTTATTAGGCTTAGGAATGATAATGGAAGATGATATTTTGAAATGAAATGACCAGTGTTCTAGATTGATACACACATTAGCAATATTAATAAAATTGTTGAGAGATGTGCTGTCATTGACAATGACTTTAAGATATCTCCACAACAATTTATCTGGTTCTGGAGTAGAAGTATTACTGCATTTTGTGATAGAATTCTTCAACTCTTCAACTAAAAAAGGTGTCCAAATCGTGGTAGTTTTAGACTAAATTTTATCCAATATATTATAATTGATTTGATGATTTTGTACTGAATTGAACAATAGGTAAAGAACTTGCTATAAGTCATCCAGCTCTATATATGGTTGACCATTGTATTAAATAGCTTCAATTTCTAGGAGTTTGCACTTTTTGACCCAATTCATGAGTTTCCAAGGGCCACAACTTCTTGATGCAATTTCTTGAATTTCAATATCAAAAAACATGCATTTGGTTTTCTTGACAGTACTTTTGAAGTTTTTCCAGTCTTCAAGTCTTTTTGAAAGCCTATATTTCTCTAGCTCTCTCTGATACTCTTCATTTCACTATGATTTCAGATGTTTCATAATGTTGACAATTTTTGAATTTCAAAGTTAACATTCTTGACATTCTTGACATAATTTTCAATCACTTGTAAATCTAAAGATGAAGTAATCTTGTTAGTAACAATGGTAATAATGTTCCATATAAACATAATCTGTCATAACATCTGATTTGATATTTTGAAGAGCATTGTTTAGGTTAACAACATGATTGCTAGATGAAGCTATGAATTTAATTTTGTTCTTATTACCTATGGGGAGAATAATTTGTTTCTTTGATAGATCTTTGGTAGTCATTTTGATTCTAGGTTTTGGCTTATCTGAATCATTGATTATTTTATAAATGTTTTTGATTTTTTTTGCTAGTAGATTGGGATAATCTTTCTTTAATTTCAGTATGTCATTGACCTTAGGATTTACTGCTTGAATATATGAATATTTATTGTTCAGTTTGACTATTACAACTGATTTTTTTTCCTTTTTTGAAGAATTTTAACTTTTCTAATACTTCTTTGGGTGGCCTTGCTGGGATAGAAGGAGGAAGTTTAGCAATTTATATATATTTGTCCTTGAATTTGCTATCATTTGAATAGAGATTACTATTAGGAACCTTGAGAGTGAATTTAGATGCAACTTTTTGCCTAAATGTTCTATTTTCCTTATCAGTGTATAGTAAGTTCCATCCAGATTTATAAATAGAAGAAATAAAGCTCCAGGCTGCTTTATTGAATTCTTTGATCTCAGTTACATTGTTGATTTTCTCTTTTTTGACCTTTTTGTGTTGTGGCAACTACTAGACACAAAGTCCAACGGTCACACAACGAGCAAATCTCTTAAGGCAGATATCTAGTGGAGATTTCACAAGAGAACTTGACAAGGAGTCTCTGCTAAATTAGAGTTCTATATATACAAAACATGCTTGGTCCGTGCTACCAATACTTAAGCCTACCCTTATGTCCATACCTCTACCTCATGTCTGTCTTAAGGCCACCATGTTGTATACATGTGCCCTGACGTCATCTTCTAGATCCTTCCACCGTCTTCTAGGCTTATGACGTCACATCATGTGACATGTCATGTGACTGCAGTGTCATGTGCCTCTTCATCATCCAAAAGAAAAGAAAAAGAAAAAGAAAAGAAAAATTTCTATAAAGTCAGAAAATAAAAGAAAAAGAAAATAAAAATTATTCATGTCCAAAGCGTTCTATAACATTTTGTTTTTAATATAGTTTGCTATATGTAATAATAATGTGAAAATGTTCTTCATATCAATTTCCAAAAACTCCATTGTTCCAAAAATAGAAATTTGACATGCTTCACCATCCCAAGCATTAGGTTCTACCAGCTAATTGATATCATATAACAATAGAACTTTGTAAAACTCTTGTTGCATACATATGTTAGCATTATCAATTATCTCACTCTCACCTCATGGAGAAAGTGTGTTGTTTAGGGCTGGAGCCTCATTGATTTCACATTGTACTCCTGCCTTAGTGCTGTTGTTAACTATCTGCTTGACTGGTATATTATCCTCCTTTGCATTTATAGCATATGAAAAAGCAATCTCCTCAGCTTTAACTTGTTCACTCCAGAGAAAGTTATTGCTTTGTATTTCCATTCTTGTATGATATAAGACAGAGGATGCATTTAAATGCATAGATGATTCTCTTGAGCTTTTACTGAAAGACAAGGCTGATCTTCCCCTTGAAATGTCAATGTTAATATCCATATCCATATTAGCTGGGATTTGAGCCATTAGGTTGGTTGATAGAACTTTAGTAGATATAGAAAGAGATGTATTCACTAATTCTCTTATGAGCACTACTATGCAAGATGGTAGTAAGAGAGAAAGAGGTGTTTTTTTGCCTCTTTATCTTCCAAGAAATAAAAGAAAAAGAGAAATCAAATCAAATAGATAAAAGGAAAAGAATATCAAAATAAAATATAAGAGTTCAAGCATACTATGACACCTTATATCTCTTTGTTATTATGAACACCTATATGAACACCCATAAGCTCTCCAAGCCTATACCAGTCTTTAATATTAACAGTATCCAAATAAGGACAATTAGATATCCAAGATAGTAGATATAGTCTTGTGCTACTAGTTATACTCTAAGTGGGCTTTGCTTGTGGTTTCAAGTCTAGATAAGCAAGACCTTATTCTCAGTTTCACATAGTTGAAAAATCACAACTCCAAGGTAAACTGGAAAAAAAGATGAAGTAGTTATAACACAATGTTTTGTATACTATATTAGTTGCCAAGATATTTGGAAGGCCAAAAAATATTAGAAATATGCCCTTAATATGTATAGGTCTGATCTATTTTTAATCTTGGTAGACAATTGAAAAAAAGTATTCCAAACTCTACAGACTCCTGTTGAGTACTAGAAAGAGCTAGGTAACCAATTTTACATGACTCAGTAGTGTGCAGAATCTTTGGCTCTTAACCTTCAAGTAGCAGCTACCTCTTTCTAGTGTGAATCTGTATTTACCAAGGAGAACTTTGACACTCTCCTAGACCACAGCAAGTGGGATCATATTATCAAACTAGTCTCTGAAGCTAAGCTTATAATATCTAAGGTCTACTCTTTATCCTCTGCAAAGTAATCTAAGCTGGATGCATTCATTGCTAAGAATCTCTGTATGGGTCAGATAAAATCTTTCAAGTCCTCTATGATTATGCTGGTAATGTCAGAATCAAAGATGGTGGACTTGTTTCTTTCTTGTTTCTCTTCTTATCTAAGTCTTTTTTATTTTCTATTATTCTATTCTTAGACTTAGTAAAAGAGGAACAATGTGATGTTACATATGAATGTCATATTTCAGTCACACATGTCATAGTTACAGTCACAACATCATGTAACATATCAGAAAGGTGATATTATATATTATAGGAGACAATGACTCTTATCTATATAAACTTATAACAATTAGAGTAGGCTAGATGTAGAGTATATACAGACCATATACCAGAGATATATAGAGTAGACACACCTGTACTGGAAACTCTACCAAGTTCTCTTGTATTAACCAATATAAGATTTCTTTTTTGACTTAACTACATACTAAAGAATTCAAAGAAGATAAAATTAGTATTAGAAACTTATAGAGAAGATGGAAACAAGAATATTAGAAGGTTAGAACATATAAATCCCCTCAAAGAGTACTCATAAATATAAAACACTTTTAAACAGTAAACCTTATACTATGTAACAAGCTCTCTTAGAAAATTTAGTAAATAGATTGTATAGCTCCTTAAGAGCTTACAACAATACTATTTATCCTAGGTAATATACTTCAAAGGCACTCCTCAAGTCAAACCTTATGACTGATAATATCAACTAACACTCATCTCACTAGCCTTTCTCAGGCTGCTAGAACAATCCAAACTTGTTTGAAAGTAATAGGTTAGTACTAAAATTACATACTTGAGAAATAGCAAGTAAACCACTCACAAGTAGGAGTTTTTATAGGAGTTCTCTCCTTTTGCTTCTCTCAACTTATGGCTTATATATTATCCTAAAAATACAGAGAATACAAATATAGAATGTAATCTGAAACAATAAGAAAGCCTTCTGAGATCTTGGGAGCATATGGCCTTCTCTCCATTCCCAATCTGACACCAGTCTTTTTCTGCTTACAAGTGCTATTTCTCTTTATTTTTGGTTATCTCCATCAGCTATTTCTACTTATAAGCCTATTTCTAGAGTCTTCTACTTCTAATCACTTAGATTCTTGTCTTGTTTTATTGTCTAGGCATCTATGAAGATCCTAGCCATACTCATGAGTATCTATTCTTTATAACTAGTCTTTCATGAGCTCTATAGTATCCTCTATCAGAATTGAAGATAGTGGACTTGACTTTACTTTTTATTCTTTCTTATTTTTATTTTTATTTTCATATTTTAAACTTAGGGTTAGAGACTAGTGTGATGTCACAAACTGTCACACAGCATGACAATGTGTTACAAATTAGTCACATATATCATACAGAAAGATATAAAAGGTTCTAAAACAATGACATCATACAACATGTTTACCACATGTTAATCTTATGAATAATACATGGTCTTTAGAATAGGTTAGTATTATCCTTGCACAGACTAAGTAGCTAGTGTATATATATATAAGATAGACACTTTGTACTAGAAACTTTATTGAGCTCTTTTATGTTAATCTAATACAAAATTCTTTTCTTAACTTAACTCTTAGTATGAACAAACCAACTTGTTTTTCTCATTATATACCATACTTTTAGGATTTGGAGCAGAGTTGGAATAGTAACTTTAGGTTTAGGTTTGAAAAGTAACTCTTCCTAAGTTTGATCTAGTTTTTACAATGGTATAATTCTTATTTAAACAGTTTGTATGTATTTGTAGTCTAGTAATAAGATTTCTTGATTAACTTGTCTTCAATGTATTATACATTAAAACCATAAATAACTTGCAATGGCCTGATTCCACTTTGAGTAGAAAATAGTAATATGTTGGAAGAAATTGGATTCTTTAGCAAATATGGTGTTTGAAAGATCTTATTTTGCCTAGTAGATAACTAGTTGGCATTTGCTAAGGTAACTGAGTGAAGTTTGTGAGATTACACAGAATTTACAATCTTCAGAAATATCTTGTAGTAACTAATAACTGAGCATTACTCATCTTCAGAAAAACCTGAGAGAATGAAATGAGATTCTCTAAAAATAGCCAATATTCTAAATACTCCTACTGTTTATTACAATCTGGCAAAACAATACTAAGATAACATCAGAATAATAGTGAGTAGATAGTTAGGAATCTGAGTAGAAATATCTAGAATATTACCTGAAAAGATGGGGTATAGTTCTGAAAGTATGGGGTATGGGTATAGAGTTTGAGTTCTATAATAGCAAAGCCTGTAGATTCAGTAGCAGTAATTTAGAATATAGAATAGTTATTATAACTTAAATCTCTAAGTTAGGATAAAAGAGGAACTTGTATTATTTAACACAAGTAAACTCAGTAGAGTTCCTAGTACAGGCATATACCTTTAGTGCTTGGTTTGTATTTCACATCTAGCTTATCCTAAATATTATAAGTCATGTAAATAAGAGTTATCATCTCATATAATGTATAACATTACTTTTCTGATGTGTCACAAGGTCATGTGACTATGACTGTGGTATCACATTATTCTTTTTTACTAAGTCCAGAATAAGAAAAGAAGGGAAGGGAAGAGAGAAGAGTCAAAGTAGAAAATAGAAGAGATTTAAATAATAGAAGAAAAATAAAAAAGAAACAAGCCTACTATTCTTGAATTTGACAGTAGTAGTAAAGTTTATGGGATTTAGGAGAGTAGTGAAGTCTATATAAAAGTCCACAGAGCATGTAGCTGAGAAGATTTATGTCAGAGTTGTAAATATTAGACTTAACTTTATTTTATTCTTTTTCTCTTTTATTTTTTTATTTTCCTTTTATATATAGCATGACAATGACATGTTGCCTTATAGAAAGCATATGGACTTTAGAGTAGGCTAGTTGTAGTATGTGTACAGACCATAGTCTATAGTATATAAGGTAAACTAGCTTATACTAGAAAATAATATCATATGCCAAGTCCACTCATCTGGAAAACACATCCCCATAGTACATTCCTTGTCAACAGCTAAAGCCTGCCTTCTACAGTGGCTATCTTACTCATAACATGCCTCATAGCAGTGGTGCAATTATCTGGATAGTCTGCCATAACAGAGATACTTCTATATGACTCGGCCCTCCATGGCCGAGTTATACTCCTGTCAGTGTCTTAACACTGAAACCTCTGCTCAGGGCAATAGGGACTATACCACTGAAACCTATTATGATCTGCATAAGGACTAAACATTTTTCTTTTTCTTTTATCTATTTTTCTTGATTTTATATTCTTTTCTTTTGAATTTCTTTTTCTTTTTATTGACAATGAAGAGGCATGTGACTGAAGTCACATGACTTGTCACATGATGTGAGGTCATAGGCTTAGAAGCAGGCTAGAGCAGTCTAGATGAATGATATCAAGGAGCATGTTAACTGCATAGCTACCTCATGGTGTACACATAGTGCACTCATGGATGACACATGAACATTAGGGCAGGAGTAATTATTAGTAGCATGGACCATGTGTAATTTATATAAATAGGGTAGCAATTCAGCAGAGACTCCTTGTCGAGTTCTCTTGTGATTCTCACTTGATATTCTACTGAGAGATTTATTGCTTATGTTACTATTAGTCTTTGTGACTAGTGGTTGCCACAACAAAACCCCAAGCATCTCCTATAGTATAAACTTGTATATAAGACTAGTAGTTATACTGTAATTTGCTAGTCTGATAATCAACAAAGATAAACTCTTATTGAACTTGATCCCCAGTGTTCAATGATGACACACTAAATCAGCACTCACTTCCATCTTGGACTTCTTCCTATTATCTGAAATTGTGACCATGCAGCAAACAAATGGCATAGCACATAAGCTAAAGCCAAGGTCGTTCCACTAGTCTGCACATCTCCGAGTCTATTTCGCAGACTTTCACCCCTGGTGTCAAGATCATTGACGATGGACTTCATTTTTTATTTTCTCTTTTCACTTTATTTTATTTTTATTTTTATTTTTCTTTTCTTTTCTATTTTTAGAATAACTCGGATTAGGGTTTATCAGTCACGCTGTCACATCAGTCACAAGTTGATGGCATAGTCACAAAACTGATCACGGGACTTGAGAGAATGGAGTAGAAGGTTCTAGAATAAAGTGATGTCATACAACATGGACAACACATGTTGGCCTCATGTTATACACATGGTCATTTAGGGTAGGATGCACAGTAGTGAGCATGGACCATGAGTAGTAGTATATAAGGTAGACTACTTTGTACTAGGAACTCTATCGAGTTCTCTTGTGCTACTCAATACAAGAGTTGTTCTATTGCTTAAACACTTTGAGCTTTAGTTCATAACACCTGGTGTAAACTGCACCTGACAAACAACTCACTTAGCTAGGCATGGTAAAAAATTGGGTTCTATAAGGAGATCTTCTACTTTGTCTGAATTTGAGTCTATAGCACCTGCTAAAGCCCATGTCAACTCCACAGTTATCTTGTTTCCCAAGCTCTACACTAATATTCTACCACAATACTATTAGACTCTCTTAACTTTCAAAGTACCACTGCAGATGCTTATTCATTCTCTCACAACTATTGATCCACCACCTCCAGTCATTGACTAATAAGCTCCCACTGTCTAACAATATTCCACTAAGGTTCCTAACCATATAACTTTATCATTCTGTAGTTAGGTTACTAAATATTTTACCTAATGTTCTACTTAATTGGTATAGACATCTTAGTACCTAGAAAAATCTATCTTGTTCTCTTAGGATTTCTCTGGAGGTGAGTTATATATATAACATTATTAGACAATAATACTTAGAATTTCTCTAGAGTTGTAAACTCTGTTAGGACAACTAGTAGGGTTCATAGTGTTTATACAAACTTGATTATCTTCAGGAATTCCTAAGTATATTATCATAATAAATAAGTATAATCAGTGTGTATCTCTAGAAAGTTCTAAGAGAACAGAATGGGAACTTCTGGAGGTAGCAATTATTCTAAATACTAAAAAGTCTATTCTAATTCAGCAAAACAGTGCTAATATAAGGAGAGAACTCTAATACAAACAACTAAAATACTTCCAGAAAAGGAAAAGAAAGAATCTATAACAAGTACATGAGAAGGGCTTAAGAGTAGAGGTTGACAATGTATTTATAAAGTTTGGCAGAGTTTGATAGGGTAAAAGAAAGAGACTGTAAGAGCTAATGGAGTTCAAGAGTAACTAATAAGGGATAAAATCACCATGGGGTTTGATAGTAGTAAAGAGTCCTTTTACAAACTTTGCTAAATTATTATAGTCTTTATCTAGTTGCTCTAACAGGTTCTCTTACAGCATTAGGCTTCATACTAGAATGTAAAGGACTCTTATGCATTAGCCACATTGCCATTCATTATAACTTCTAACCCTGCAAGGTTGTAAGCAACAAAGACTATTATTCATATATTTCATATTTCCCATTCATCTAGTGATGGATTTAGATCATTCCACACAGTTAGATTTTTATTTAGGAGGGATATTTTGGTGGGATTCTTAGATAATTTATTAGTTATGTTTGATTTTGGGTTATTGTCATATGCAAGTCCACCTGTC
>Ga0157363_1002416_pt1 | contig 16446 bp, 15 predicted proteins | sample AttsexASBM1_FD_111477 | JGI IMG/M metagenome (GOLD analysis project Ga0157363, IMG submission 111477) | Fungus gardens microbial communities from leaf cutter ant in Ribeirão Preto, State of São Paulo, Brazil - Atta sexdens ASBM1 | ecosystem: Host-associated > Fungi > Mycelium > Unclassified ... | reverse complement strand
ATATATATTTATATATATATATATATATATATATATATATGTATATACATATAACAATGTTATTCAGTATATATTTTACAAACGATAAAATTTTTATTACTCAGAAACCTGCCGTCAAAACAACTGTTGGACTACTAGAATGTCCATTAGGCAATACTCGTTTGCATGTAGCAAAATTATTAAGTGCTTTACTAGCGACGGAGAATTTAAAGATTCATGAAAGTTTAGAAACTTTGGGAACATTCCAAACATTGTTGGTAAGATCATATTATATGAGTATGAGAATATCATTAAGAGTTTTTATTATATTGTCTACTTTTGTTTACTTATTCTTAACCCAAACATGTATTATAGGATCTGTTTTTCAAATATACCTGGAATAATTTCTTACATACGCAAGTACAACAGTGCCTGGCCTTAGCTATTAATTGCGGACAACGGGATAATGATATTATTTATAATAATGTGAGTTATATCTTTTATAATATAGAAATCTTTTATAATATAGAAATTATGACGCAAAAGAACATACGTTAAATAATTTGAACGTCTTAATTTACAGATATTTATCAAGTGCAAATTAATAGAAAGAATCTTAGAAGCATGGGATAAAAACGAGAGTAAACAGTAAGATTACGAAAAGTATTAAATTTAGCGGAATATTTCGCATATATTGCAATAGAGAATTCAGGGTTATAACTTCGAGATTTGATTGCAGAAACAAAGAAAATGGTGTTCGTCAAGGCTACATGGGACATTTAATAAATATTGCGAACAATATCGTCACTCAGTGCGAAAAAAATAATATACTGACCAGCTTCTTAAAGAACAATGTATCACCCGAGTGTCTTACTAGATGGGAAAATCTTGTGAGTGTACAGTTGGTGGAAATTAATAAAATTCATCAAACTGTAATGATGGTATGTAGTAATGTGACATATATTTCTTATTTTTTTTCTTTTTCTTGTAAGTATATTGCTTCTATGGATTTAGAAATAACACGTAATATCACTCATTCATTTATAATTTATAATAAAAAATTTTTTTCTTTCATTGTATTTCATGTCGTAATTTAATATGACTGCAATGAGAAAGCAACAACTTTTAATTATAATGAAATTTTTAGGGTGATCAAACTCCTGATGTGTACCTGATGAGCTCCGAGGAAAATCCAAATGAATACAATTCTTACTCGCAAGAGACATACATTCAACAGGTTAGCGATTATTCATATATTATTGATACATAAATTGAGATTATCTAGTTTTTTATTTATCATGCGGATTCTTGGTATTAGATGTACTCCAATTATCAGGGTCAACAAATAACACCTCCGTTCATCGAGAATTTTGGATTCCACGACGATGAGTTTAATGATGGTGATGACGCACTTCAGTAAGTATAGACGCGAGATTTCATTAAAAAATATAGCATTACTAGGTCCGCGATCATAGATCAATTTACAAGAATCAAGAAAGAACACGCGTGAGAAGAACGCAACCTTAATATTGTCATAGTTATTTCTCTCCCCACTGTTTTCGTTAAGAGGTATGATATTATAGTAATCCAGTTGACCAATTAACAACGTTGGCCTTTAATCTCAGTGAAGAAGATCTCGACAAGCGGGAAGATATGTTCAATAAGGTAGATATCAATATCTATTCAACTGTTATCGAATACGTTATATTTGAAATTGAAAAAAATTGGAAACTTTTCGTTAAAGCTGTGCCAACAAAAACAAAAAGCCGGGCTTGAGGATTGCGGCAGTGGTTTAGAATGGGGAGATGAGGGCGAACTGACGTTCCAGACCGTGGTGGACAAACGGGATTGGCATTCAAAGCAACAACATCAGGATTCTAGTTCATCGGATGATTCTAATTCGTCGGAGGATTCCAGTTCGTCGGAGGAGGAACCACGCAACATGAATATGGAGGTCGAAACGACAGATCGTATGTTTCTATAAAAAATTCTTATATTAGTTGATTAAAAAAAAAGTTCGAAATTTTATCGAAATAGCTTATGTAATTTTAGCTTGGAACAATACCGAACCACCAAACACTATACTTCCACCAGTCAATCCATGGGATGTGGCACCGTCGGAACCAATAGAATCTACTGGCTGGGCCAATTTCGAAAATTTCGAAAATACTTTGAGTATAGAGAACACCGTGAGCGGAGAGAAAAAGCCGTGCGATGAACTTAAAGAGAAAATATCAGAAGCTACAGCTGTAAATCTAACGGAAAAGCATATAACTTGTAGCGAAAGTGTTGGCGATGGTAACGAAAAGAGCACAGACTATGTAGATAGTCAAGTAGTCGAGATGAAGTTGCCAGCTGAGGAAATTAATCTCAATGATAGTAAAAGTAATGAGCACAAGATGATTTCCGCGAATGAGAACGTCAATAGCGAGTTATCGGTCAGTAGGTACGTATATAGCATAATAGTTAGCGTAATAATAATTACATAATTTGTCCAATCTAAAATGGATTATTTGAAAAATTTGTTTCTTCCAGAGATTTTAAGGACACGGAGAAGATCGAAACTGTAAAGGACACGAAGAATGTAGAGAATGAAAAGTCGTCAATTGAACAAGTTCCAGCCGCTTCGTTGGAAAATACATCCACTAGCACTGTTGACGCCATAACAGTGCCTAAAGACACTAAATGAAACGTTCCCCCCTGTCTATGTTAAATGATCTATGGCAATAGGAGGGGGAAAGGGGGAAGGAGAGAGAGAGAGAATCATATCAGTATCGAGTCATAAACGATTGATCGGATGCATATTGCGCCTTCTCTATTTTTCATTAGACACCACGTTAATTATGCTTTAAGAAAACGTTGATGGGTACATTATGGTCCCGTTGCAGGGTATCTCTTAAAATAAATCCGGAATGCCGAAAAATGATTGACGCTCAACTACTTAGCGAATAATTTGATGTTTATTATATATAGGTATATCCCATCCCCTTTTTACCTCACCTTTTAAATGGCCAACATCTATAAGTATCCCTACGAAAATCAAGTCCTCCCTCTGTCCCGTATATTTTACAATTATTGTTAAGAGTTTCGTAAATTGTTATTTATACGTAACTGATAACTGATTTCTAACAAAGGGAGCGAAGAATGGAGAGAACAAATCGCAACATTTTTGTGCGATACATATAGACAATTTGTAAAGAGATGATGGATAAATTTCGCATCCGCTTGCTCCACTCGTGACATTTAATTTTTTTACACATAGACGAACACACACATACACATAACATTTACTATATGTTTATATATTAAAAAAGCGGATGAGAAATATAAGAGAAAAGAGTTATCGTAACGCTGTTTAATATTATATAAGACCGGTATTTCACAAACTGGTGCTTTTGCTTATTCCTTCGATAAGGCAAAGGTACTTAGGTGCAGTGCCTACTGTTTAACTGAGTGTATGTTAGTTCAACGATACGAGCAGAAAAAAGGGAGGAGAGAGAAAATCGAGAGTATTTTTATTACCTTTTGTCGTAATAATCAGTCGAAATTTGTACATGATATCATCATATTAATCGAAAGCTCTTGACGAACTTGCGCACTTATTTGCATTCCGAAATAACAAAAAAAAAGGAAAGATTTATACGTATCTTAAGCGACGTTAAAAGTCTTTCGTCAAGATCTTCCAGAAGTGAATAGTTAAATTGCAGGAACTAAAGCGTCGCGCATGCTTCGATTGAGCTACCTTATGTATATCCATCATTCTTCGAGAGATCATTCTATGAATTATGTTACCTGATTGTTCCACGACTTTCTTCTGCCTCGCAGACTTTGCAGCAGCAATGTGTTTATAGCGTTGTACACGAGATATTGTTCATAATTAAATGAAAAAAAGCTAATAAAACATTGTTCTAAATCCTAAGAAAACACACGTGTCACAGCATTATTAGTTTAATATCGAAATTTATAAATTACGTACATCGCATTCTGCGTTTTCTTTACGTTCTATTTATATTTTATACGACATATAATTAATAATTTACTATACTTCTATCCCGAGTCGTGTATGCACAGTCTTTATGTTTTACACTTTATTTTTTGCTCTGGATCCATAAATGCGTTTAGATGTATGATAGAATACCCCGTATTCTGTCGTACTCGCTCCGATAAAAAAAAAGTTTGTTAAGATTAGGAGAATTCATCTTCCTGCGGTAAATTATACCATGATATGTCGATTTTTTCTTGTCTGCAAAACAAAAAAAGACGACGTTGAAATTATTGTTCGAAAGTAAGCGTGGCTTTCATTTTTAATGGGAACGTACCTCCCAAGAACAAGAGTTCTTAAGATGGTCCTACGTCCTAAGGACGTTCCCGTTTCTTTTTTACTTTTTAAAAATCAAAATTTGACTTATTTTTCAATAAAACCTTTTAAAAAGTCACTGACTTATTAAACTGTCCACGTACGTTTCAAAACTTTGTTTCAAAACCTTGTTACTCTGAGTAAAAGAATTAATTCATAATAATCGGTTCTTATTTCAAGACCATCTTAAATAACGTCTTAAACAAGAAGAAGAAAAAGATAGCCATATTAGTATCTTAAGGGAGATTAAAGATAACCATATTAGTATCTATACGGTTCTCGAACTTGAAAAATAGTCAAAAGATGAGAGATTGTAAGAAAATTATTGGGCCGATTAATTGATTTTTTTTTTTATTTTAAAGATGCACTTTTAATTAACATAAAACATAGGCACTAACTTACAAACTAATAAATTACAAAAATATAGCGGCTACGTACAATGGCTACGTACAATGGCGTACGTTTTTTTTTTTATTAAATGGTGAGCATGATTCAGCTCCTAATATTTATGTGAAACAAAAATTTTTGATTTTTATCACCTTTTAGAATCGTAATTCTTATATGACGAGAGGAATTTAAAAAAAAGACATTGGTGTCACAATTTGAAGAAAAGAGTCGTTATTTTCACAAAAAAATATCTATTTTTTTATTGCTATTCGAAAATGGTTAAATTTATTTAAAAAAGCCCTCGTGACACGAGCGAATATAATTTAGAATACGTATCCCAAAAATGAAATTAATCGGACGAACGATGAGGCAGTTATTATGCCGATCGTTCTGAAAAATGCTATTTCGTGAAAAACGCATTTAAAGTTTTGCAAGAGCTTTAAGTGCGATAAAATGAACAATTTTTTTTCAATCTGATCTTAAAATGTTTCTAAGATATGTATCTTTTAAAATAGGCCAAAAAATCGATTTTTTTAAACTTAAGAAAAACGTATATGACTCCTTAAGACAGATCTTAAAATAAGAACCGCCTACGAATACTAGTTCATGAGTCAACTGTTTTTCTCAAGAGTTTTGGAATGCAACTCTGGACGTCCTTCAGATAAATGAAAAGTGAAATGCAGGGAAGCAAAGAATAAAATAAAATGTTTTACCCTTCGGTGCTTTCGCTGATCGTTGTATTATCCTCGTCCGCAAGAATTCCAATTTCGTAAACTATAGCTTTTATCACGTATCTGAAGATGGTAAAAAATGTTTACAGCAAAATTATCGTATACATACACGTATTATACGTTAAAAAATATTAAAAGAGATTTACACATCGGTTATATTGGTCGTGATGTCCGTCGAAATTTCTGTCGAATTCTCATGATTATTTATTAAATCTGGGAGAGGACTGGCACCCACTTGTTGCAACGTCATCGATGTTAAAATTAATGTAAATAATAAGAGCGCGATGTAAGTTGACCAGAAAGGCAGATATGAAGTGATGCGCGACATTTTAAAGTTATACAAAGCTGCGAATTCGACCGCGACTTTTATAGTGATGGACATTTGTCTCTCATTAACACCATCGTGACTTATACGTAGATACTTTTGCATTACGTATTCTCGATTGGTTCATAAGTGGCAGGTGGAAAATTTCCTGATTGCGCATGGAACGATGCAACTGTTGAATTTCGACGAATATAAATTTGCATAAAAAATGGCTGATATGAAAATTTCAATTTAATTTTTCGCAAAAAAATTATATTATTTATTATATTAATAAATATAAAAAATAAAAAAAATATAAAAAATTATATTAATTTCTAGAAACGTAACAGAAAATTAAATAGAAAGTCATGCGTGCAAATTATATGCAATTGCGCTGCACAAGTTTTCCTACGACAAGTTTGTTAATGAAAATGTTATTGATAATTCGTTCAAGGTTTTCGAGGAAATCCCAAATGTATTTACGTAAAATGTTTATTTTTCATGGTGACGTTATAGCAAGCAAAATATTCTTCTTAATGCGCAATAAATTATATTATTATTATATATTGATATAATATTATATTATTATAATATTATATTATATATTATATATACACATATTGATTAATATTATTAGATATATATTGATATAATAATATTCCCCCTGATTTCTAATATTATTTGATATAAATTTTAATAGACGTGCATAATTTCTTATATATACTTTTAATTTTAAATACTTGGATGAAACATAAAAGTAATATCGAAAGAAGTTAAATTTTTTTAAAACAATGAGACTCCGTCTAATTTTGTCTTTATATCTTACCGTCTTAAACGTGATAATTGAATTAACGTGGTTACGCAAACAAATCGCGTCATTTGGATATACGGTCGCATATTGCATATATGCATCCTGCAAAAATAATATCCGGTATCTCAAATACTATTTTAAACATCAATGTACTTACATCAGCAATACTCAATAAGTGTATGCACGTACATATTTATAAAGAATTATTATAATTGAGAAAAAAATATTAGATGAAAGGAGGAATATAAAGAAAGTTTTAGTTTAGAATAATAACAACGTCTCTATTTATTAAAGACATAATTTTTAACTACAAATTTTAATATTACACATTTTTTAATTTTATTACAGAAATTATTAAAAATGTATACATAACAATGAAAGGAAGAATAGTAGAAAAAAAATCAGTTCGTGATAATTAAAAAGTAGCTTTTTTGTTTAAATATATAATTCAACTACATGTCTTAGGCCCGGTTGTATCAATTGCGTTATTTCGACTTTAAGCTTTAAAACTCTATCTATCTAGTTTTAAAAGAGAGAAAGAAAGAGAGGCAGAGATAGAGAGAATTTTAAGCCTCGCTTAAATTAAATTAACGTAATGTTGATGCAATCGGGCTTTATTACAAATGATTTTTTAACTTTATTATAAAAATTATTATAAAATGAGAAGAGAGAAAGAGAGAGAAAAAGAGAGAAATGTATTTTTATCGACAACAGTTTAAGAAGAAATCTGTTCGAATGTTAAATCAGCAGGCGCAGCTAATAAGCTGCATAGATCATAGATGGTATCTCAGTTTTGCTCGACGCATGGTTATCACAAATTATCAAATATATTTATACGTATATAATCGTATCATTATTTATGTTGAGGCATTTGTGATTACTGTATAATAGATTGCGAGATATAAATTTTTCGAATTTAATGTGCGAGTGAATTTCTGCCGGAAACTCGCGAAACATGACGAGTGCCGTAATAACAGATGTACAGCAACCCGATTATCCTAAATATCAAAGACAGGTTAGGATTCTTGTGTTTAATATGCAAGATTTATTACAGTCGAAAAATATAAATATATATTACATAATTTGTTGATTAGGATTAAAAAGCAAAGCGATAATTTTTTTACTATTTTATGTACATTTTATTTATTCGTAAATATATGTAATAACGGTTATCTCTAATCGTAATCACACAAATTGCAGGGAGGACTGGAGTTGACGCCAGAGGAGATAAACGCCTTACGTCAATGCATGAAAAACTCGAGTATCCTCGCGCCATCAATCATCTCTGCAGCCATAGGATATGGGATATGTAAGATAACTCCATTTCGCGCAAATGCCAAATATATCGCCATAGTCAGTGGTGTGGTAGGTCTGATGACAGGTAGACTAAACGCTGCCAAATCATGTCTGACAAAAATCGCTTCCATGCCGAACAGTACTCTTCGAGATAGAATGATGGAATCGGGTTATTTTGGAAATGTTGCTCCTAGGTATTACTTTTGGATAACGTGATTGTCCACGTTTCTTTTGTTAAAACTAGGTTTTATATATCTTTATTTATAGAGAGGCATTATATTATCGAGGTTCTCAATCAGAAGTTCAAAGTCCAGCAGGATCATCTACAGAGATAGTATTTGATGATTACCCACAGATGAATTCATACGATACGTATTCTAGTATTAATCCAGATAACAGTGAGTTGTTAAAAATTATTGTTAAATTTTCTACACATCTACTACTATGTGATGATAATTGTATAAATTATGTTTGAAGATGATTTCAACATTTCCGAGGACACAGATTTATCCGAACCGATAAATATACAAAAAGGGGCCAGTTACGAAGAATTGAGGCATCAAAATAGAGATGAATTCTATAAGAAACATAAACAGTGGTATACTCCCAAAACAAGAGAACTTCCAGTAACGAAAGAGACAAATGAACAGGTTCCCACAACCAGCAGCCAGTCACCAATGCAAGAGAAAACTAAATACGGTGACGTGTGGGGTTGAAATTTAATTTCGTTGGAGTATAGTTTGATGATCTCCACGTATTATGGAAATTATATGTGTGTGTGTGTGTGTGTATATATATATATATATATATATATATATATATATATATATATATATGAATACATAGATTGCACTGCAAATGTGACAAGAAAGTTTGAATTTTACTAAATATATGAATAAAATAAACGATATATAAATCACGTTTGCAGTAATCATATCAATACAATTGAATTCTGCGCGACAAATACCGCATTCTTACTGTCTAAACGACGTGTTGAATGATTCACGAGCTTAGATGGAAACGCGAGATGTAACTCGTGTCCTACCACTCATAATTGAGTCACAATCTCGCGAGATAGCGGTGAGACACAAACGGCTATGAGGCGGCTAATTGATAGATGACGCCAGGCCATAAATGCGCGTAAATGCAGCTCGCTCTCTCGCTCTCTCATTCGCAAAGTAACGCGATATAATGTAACGCTAGGTGATACAGCGAGCTCTCGTCCCCGTCATCCCGACTATGGTGTCATCCCCGCCGTGTGTTGTCACCTTGACGTACCCAGGATAAAAACCTCGCTCACTTCCCTGTCATAAGAGTCGTCGCCGCGCGCGCTCGTTCCCTATATTTTCCATAAGTTAACAATAATTGCCGTTCGGTATTTGTTATACGACAACTCGCGCTTCTTGATTTGCATCGACTACGCCAGCAAGTCGTTACATTTTCCTCGCGCATTGCTCGCGAGTCGTGAGTGCGATTATCTCCGCCACCCTCTTGTCATCGAGCGACTTAATCGCTGTCCCGGAGAAATTGGAATTGCCGTTCTTGCCTTCGGGTCGAGTTAAGAATCGTAACGCCTTTCGTGCCTTTTCATGCGCAACCAGCATTTTGTTCTCGACTTTGTTATCTATCCGATTTCTGCACGATAAGCTTTACTCGTGTGAAATCCTCGCTTTGGCGAGTCTTACGATAAAGGAAAAAACGACGATAATAATTATTTACGTAATTATAAGATAAAATATAGATAAACGGCGAAGCAATAATATAAGCCATAATATAAGCGCTCCGCGTTTCCCAGCCGTTTAAAGGTCTCGGAGTTTGAGTTACGATTTAAAGCGATTTCACACGATTAGTAATTTTTCCAGAAAAGTCAGTAGCACGGCATGGTATTAATAAGATCCGGTTGATTTACTTCGGTATCTCTTCTCGATCTTCTCGTCGTCGCTCGCTGTATTCTCGATAGACATATATAGGAATGTTTGTGTACCTATATATGTACAGTATGCACATATACTTGTACATGATCGTTTCGCTTTACTTGCCCGCGCGCGCCGTGCTTGCGAATGCGAGTCGACCGCCATTGGCTATCGGGCGCGACCAATGGGCGAGTACTACTCCCATTCATAAGTCGCGTCGCTTCCGCGGGGGACGTAGGTGGGGGAGAGCGGCGTGCGCGGCGGTATCGCTGGTATCCCTGCCGCTGCGTCTCGCGGCTCGCGGCTAAATTCTCACCGGTCAGCTCGGCGCTCGTCATTCGCTCGCTCGCTGTCCCGTATTCAGTATTGTTCCGAGTTCGGAGAGAGTTTCTCGCGAGGTTTCCCTCAAATAAGTCAAGTCACAAATCGTAATATCTTGGAGACATTCCAAGCAGAACAAATCATTATGATATCAAAATAATGTCAAAATGACAATTAAAAGTCATTTCCGATTCATTTAATGTCATTTTAACATTATCGTGACTTGTTGTTCTGCTTGGGATCATTATATAATCTTATTTGTCATTTATAAGTTCATTTTCAAATATCATATAAATGACATCATGATAACATCCTATGATATCATTATGACTTAATTATGACTCTGTGTTCTACCTAGATCTTGGGCCGGGTCATTTTTAATCCTGAACTCGATGACATGTTTCACTGTCATTGCGTTTTATCACGCAAACTTGTCATTCTTTCAGTCTATAAGTAAATAGCCTTTCGCATTAATTTTCTCTAAATTACGGTAATTTAATTTTCTCCCGTGACTATCTGCCTCATAATTATTCCATTACTTTGCCAACGGCGTACCGTGAAGTAATTATAGTAAACTAAAGAAAAACGGAGATATTAAGTGTTCATTGTCACAAGCAATATGTCGCGAGTCGTTTTTTTTTATCGTCGTTACGAGTTAATCTCAAATTTGAAAAGCAAATTTGCGAACGTTTGCGATCGCGTCGTGCGGTTTGATAATATCATTGATATCGCACAGCGTCATTATGAGACGAGAGAGGAAAAAAGGATTTCCGAAAACTCATAAGTTATATACTCGCGCTCATTATCTCTCTCGAAGTAATCCAGTTCCCAGAAAACGTCTCCCTCGGTCGGCGGGCATAAGGAATGTAATTCGCGCTGTATTGCGTACATTTCGGAGGGATTACTTCTAGATCCCAGGAAACTCGTCGGAATTTCGAGCGTTGCACGTATATATACACACAACGTCGCGCGCGTCACGATTCACGTGCCTGGTTAAACGATCACGTGTAGAAAGGGGAGTCACGCAGGTGCAGGTCATGTGAAATATTTGCACTTTGTCGTAATTTGCGTAACCCATTGCATATATAATAAATCCGCGCGGCGCGGAGTTAAAGCGCCGCGATAGAAAATCGTTTCACAATCTAAAGAGAAAGGGAACCTTTCTGCCTCGTCGCGGTCGCGAGGAAGAGGGAAAGGCGAGGAGAAGAGAGGACACTGACGGGCGGGCGGGGGATGGGGGGGGGGAGAGAAAGAGAGAGAGATGCATGCGTCCGCTTCTCTCGTGTATTACATTATACGATGCGATCGCATTATGGACGCGCGCGGATATATCGCGACTCGCGAGAAGCGCGTCGCATTCTCGACTAATCGGAGTCGCGGCGATTTGCGGAATACGATTAACGCTCGCTAACTTTGTTAACTCGATCTCTCGGCATCCCCCGCCGTCATCGTAGACACAGATTCATCACGAGACCCGTTTCCAGATTTAATAATCGATTTGTTCACCCATAGGCGTAATCAGAATTTTGTTAAGGGTTTAAATTAGAGCTGAGACTTTTGAACCCGAAGGGGAAGGAAGAGAATGATCGAATGATATAGATTGTTTGACTCGTTTTGTTTTTTTTTTTTTTATTATTTATTTCTTGCCCTTTTTTGACTACGCCCGTGTGTTCACCATTATCGTTGTTACAATATAACTGTCGATAAAGCACATTGTTATATCTGTGGTGAAGTTAAAAAGATTAACGTGCGTTTGTAACGTAATATTCTAATTAATGTTTATTTCTATCCGACTATTCACTCCTTTTTCTCCTTAGCTTTTTTTACATGAAAAAAAAATAGTAAGACAATCAGGTAAGGAGTAAATCAAATGATATAAAAATGCAGCCAAACAAAATTGAACCAACACAAAATTTTCGTGTGATTAAAATTCAATACATTCAAAATTCAGTTTATAGACGTTTCGATCTCAAGAATTCGATCTTCAGTGTACAACAAATGTAGTCAATAAATTATGAGTTGATATTAATATTGTAATTAAATCCAGAATATCGTTAATCTATTACTCAGTATACATTCTTATGAAAAAAAAATCGTGATTAAATTAACGAGATATGTTGAATAAACTTTGATGGAAGTAAATAGAATTTTTAATTATTATAATCAATTATTTTGAAATACGTACAACCAAACCATGTAGATATGATACCGGTTAGAGTTTCATTAGTGCATATGTAATAATAATATCTATAAGCAGGTTATTATGATTACAAAAGAAAAAGAGCATAATCGGATTAACGTGACATGTAAACCGGTTAAAGAAATATTGATAGATTTAAACAGATTTTCTACTTATCATAATTAAATAATCTATTTTTTTAATCAAAAATATTTTCATCAAAATTTATGCAATCAAATATGTCTGATTGAATATGTTGTATTCGTTAAATTTCAGATTCAATCAACTTTTTTCAGTATAGGATTAGAAAAGGATAAAAAGTAAATTAAATCGAGATTAAAGTTAAACTGAAAGTTAAATGAGCACAAATATTAGGTGGGAAAAAGTTCGTGGCGTTTTTCCCGTTAGATGACATTAAAAAAACGCCACGAACTTTTTCCCATACCTAATATATAAGAAAACATATGAAAAAAAAAAGAAAATCACAAGGATTAAAGGAAGTGTATCTAATGAAAATATCAAAATGCATATTGATATCTTTTAACTGGACTCTTTATCACGTTCTTTGCTTGTGAATCCTTTCGCGGTTCAGGTTGAAAACAACACATGATGAATTTGTTCATGCGAAAATTCCAATACAGCCTTCCAATTGGGAGAAAGTTGGGTGCGTGATCGAACTAGTTATACATATTATTTTATAACAGCATAATAAATGGCTCAAAATTATGCACCAATCGTGACTGCAGAGCTCTGTCTAATGATTTAGCATTTTGCAGGAAATACATGAAATTAAGATAAACACAGCTACGCGATGTCAAATAAAAATAAAGATACAATCTTGAATGTTTTAACCAACAATCGTGATCTATAGGCACAGGGTGTGACGCTTCAAGTACGCTTGAAACTGGTGCAGAGTTTTACGTGTCAAGGCGTTTGCGACGGTTAGTTACATCATGTGGTATTGTTTCAAAATTAATTATTACGCCATTTTCAAACCGGTCGTTATTTCGCGCTGGCAGGGTGAGTCGTGCGCGTGACGTCAGTCACGTGACGTGGCGCGCGTATCGCGATTCGTTCTCCTATGAATTCAAAATTCACCGTATCTTCGTCGCGATCTCGTCGACGTCGCGACACGACGGGGAGTTTAGACGGTGGTGTATTCGAGGGATGATTCGGTCGACGGTGAGATGGAAGAAAGTAATCGCGAGACGGCAGGGCCGCGAAAGCGGCAGAACGGGGAGAAATCGGGAGGAAGAGGAGGACAGAGGAACGTTGAGAGAAGTGTGCCAAAGTCGGCGGAGGTAGGAGACCCTCGATAGTTCACGTCGATAATCACACGCTGTTGAGACGCGCGGGCGATTCGCCTTGCGTTGTGTCCAATGTTTGTGCGGAAGAAGGACGCGATGATCTGCGGAACGCTCGCTCGATCGAGACGGCAGAATCGTAGGAGACCGAAGGTGAGTGAGTAGGGTAGAACATTATTATGCGGGAGGGGGAAAGTGTGTGTATATACGCGGATGAATACTCGACACGAGCATAGAAAGAGAGAGAGAGAGAGAGAGAGAGAGGGGGGGGATAAGACGAGCGGCACGGTTAAGGAAGAGAGACCGAGAGAGAGGAAGAGGGAGAGGGAGAGAGAGAGGCGCTCGCGCGGTGTCAGGACGGGGGCGTGCGCTCGATGGCCGCCTAGACCGCTCGTATCGTTCGCGCTCGGGGCGTGAGCCAGGCGCGCGAGATCGGGAATGAACGTGGGAGAGAGACAGAGACAGAGACAGAGAGAAGCGACACACACTCGCCGCTGCTCGTCGCGGAGCGGAGGGCTGCGTAAGCTGCGTTCGCTATAAGCAGTTACTCTGGAACCGTTGCCTTGACGACACGCATCCACGCATGCGCGTGCGCAGCGCGGACGGTACGCGAGCGCAGTTCAAGAGTTGTACCGTGCGCGCCAGTTTCATCCGTCACCCTCGCCTCCGTATCATCATCCTTTCCACCACCACCGATACCACCACCACCATCACCACCACCACCACCACCCTCGCCTTCTCACAAGTCTTCTCTCTCTCTCTCTCTCCCACCCTTTCTCTCTCTCCGCCCTCATCCTCGTGGTCCTCCGTGGCGAGCACGCGCGAGCGTCAACGCGTTAACGGGAGTGCGCGCTGTCATCGTCGAGAAACGTCATTTCGCGAATCTTGTGGCGGTCGACCACGATCGGCGTACTCGATCGTTCGCGAACGCGCGCGCGGAATCCTACTGGAATCGCCTTCCTCTCGGCTTGTATCTCGCGGAAATTTAATTACATTGGAAATCGTACGTTCGAGATTTGTCGCGAGTGCTGGCTAAGCTGACGAAAGTGTTTTGTCGACAGGTGAAAGGGTTTCCTGTTTGGAAAGAAAAACAAAGAAAATTATTGGGTATAGGAATGCTCCATCGATCGACGCGATGACGACTGCTTGCAGGAGGAACATTTTCCTCATGGAAATATCTGATTATAATTGATCTTCTACGTGAACATCGCACAGTGCCCGAACGGATCAAACTATATAGTTTCGAACTTATTCAATGTCTCCGTTTGGGAAACGCGTTCCCGCGAGAATTCGGAGAGTATCATCAGTGACTCGTGTTTTAATTTCGAAATCGGAATCGAATGCTTCTCTCTGCTCACGTTAGTGCCCCCCGACAGCGGCGCGTTGGCGGCGTCGGCGACGACGACAACGACGACGACGTCGCCGATCGGAGTACTCTTTTATTATCGAGAAAAAATAACTTGGACTAATAGTGAGAACGCGTCTATTTTTTTACAGGACGCGATGCTCGCAACGACATTCGACGAGCACTCGGCAGCCTGGTGCGGGATAGTGTTTTGCGCACGGAATTCCTTGGATTCGACGCGCGGGACGTCAACACGATTCCGATGTACGTGACTTGTCGTGATCGTCGAGTATCATCGGATATCGCGAATCGAAGTGACATTACGTGAAAGTCAGCCGAGCTAGTGATGTTCCGTTTTTTATCACGGTCCATCCGGAGAAAGGACGGATTCAGAATCTAAAAAGGAAGAATCCGATCAAGAGAAAATTGGTTCGTCGACATTACCCCGAGAGCCAGTGGAAATTCTTAACCATAGATTGGATAATACTTGGAAAATTAACCCTCGGAGAACAACATCCTCAACGAAGATTCTTCTCTGCACCAGCTGTGCCTCCGCGGAAGATGGTTATAGTACGTTTTCGTCCTCTACCTCGATCGACCTGAAGAGAAAGACCTGGACGAAAGATCTAAATAAATAGAATCGAAGAAGGAGGGATCCGAGGATCCGCGAATCGATCCTCTCAGCCGTCGGCCGGTGAATATCACGGCGCGAGCGGCAACGGTCGTGGGTTGGATGGTGCCGCGAGGATTAATCCTCGGCAGGACGACGACACGGGAGCCGGAGCCGGAGCCGGAGCCGGAACCGGAGCCGGAACAGCTACGCTTTTACGACTCTCCGCCGCCACGGATGGACGCGAGCGTGTGCTGTCTGCCCGCCGGTGCCGCGGCCACCACGGGGGTTACGCAGCACCCTCATCCGGCGTCTCTGCCCGGTTTACCGTCCGCCGTCGGTGTCCAGCCGCCGACGATCCAGCCGTCCTACGTCGCTCAGTACGCCGCCGATCAGATAGTGCCCGATCGGGCCCAGCCCGACGGACCCCTTGCGACGGTACTCGGATGCAACGCGCAGGATAGCTGGCAGCAGATCTCGTCAGCGGGATCCACTGGGATCACCGGGATCACTGGAGCTGTCACCGCCACTACCACCGCCTACATCGACTACTCGTGGCTTCAGATGCAGGTAAGTAGTTGACTAGTCTTCGACTAGGAATTGTCGAAACTCTTATACGGAGTCTATAATAGAATATATCAATATAGTAGTCGTAGGATCTTAAGTCGTAGAAAATTTACCAATCATAGTCAATTATTCTTCTCATATTCGACTGTGATCACTCTAAATTTCTTGCAGTGAAATCTCACTTCAAGAGAGTGAAAACACTACCACCCTTGAAAACAAGTAAAAGATATTTCACTTCTCGTAAAAGAGTGACACTTTTTATTCTTTCTAGAATGAAAATCTCAGAAAAAAATAAGATTTCACTTCAAAGAAGTGAAAATCACTTTAAAAAGAGTAAAAATT
>Ga0157363_1002415_pt1 | contig 16447 bp, 17 predicted proteins | sample AttsexASBM1_FD_111477 | JGI IMG/M metagenome (GOLD analysis project Ga0157363, IMG submission 111477) | Fungus gardens microbial communities from leaf cutter ant in Ribeirão Preto, State of São Paulo, Brazil - Atta sexdens ASBM1 | ecosystem: Host-associated > Fungi > Mycelium > Unclassified ... | reverse complement strand
GCTGATTTTCCTCCACGACAACGCACCATCGCACACGTCAACAATGGTCCAAAACTACTTGGAGACACTCAACTGGGAAGTGCTACCCCATCCCGCTTACTCACCAGACCTGGCACCTTCTGACTATCACCTGTTTTCGTCGATAGGCCACGCGCTCGTTGAGCGGCATTTCGATTCTTACGAAGACGTCCGAAAATGGCTTGATGAGTGGTTTGTCTCGAAAGATGAGGAATTTTTTTGGCGTGGTATACACAAATTGCCCGAAAGATGAGAAAAATGTATAGTTAGCGAGAGCAAGTACTTTGAATAAATTTGTTTTTGCTTCCTAGGAAAAAAAAGTGTTTTTCTGATTAAGAAACAGGATTTAAGCTTATACCTGGATATATGTTTAGGGGGGTCAGCTTGCTTACATTCCCCTCAAGAATTACGATTAAAAGAAACAACTTGTAGAAACTTTATTCGGCGTATTTGCTTACAGTCTTTTTTTCAATGCTTGTCTTAACGAACGTATGCACAATAGCTACCTCGCTCCGCACGCTTCCACGCGGCCTTTTTCGCGCACTATTAGATCAGCAACAGCTATTTACCCGAGACGTTTAAACTAAATTTATACTGCCGCTTCATATGTCACCCGCCTTGACAAATACTTTATTGACATATACCTTATTTTCAACCAAACTTATTCTTTCTCAAGCGGCCAAATTTAACAAATCTAATACAATTTATAATAAACTTAAACTATGTAGTGTAATTTCTCCAATCCTCCTTCGGTCTCCTCTGCTCCTTTTTTTTAATTAAATTCTTCCGCGAGCAGAGGACAAATTTTTACAATTGGCTTTTTATAGACGCCCTTACTATGTACGAATTTTTTAACATTCTTCCGCGAGCAGAGGACAAATTTTTACAATTGGCTTTTTATAGACGCCCTTACTACGTACGAATGATTAGCACTCTTATTATATCGTTCAGTCCTGGATAGACTGGATACACTCAAAATTTAGTAAATTCAATGAGAAGACGACTGCAATTAATTATAATGATGGATACTGGATACCATATTAGTTAATAGTATATTTATGTAAAATTGTAATAAAAGTAGATGATAAGATGATTATTAATAATATTTTTTATTATTTTGTATGACAGAAATACATCATGGATTGATGGTGCGGAAAAATGGACTTGGATATAGATATTAGATATTATATTAATAAGTAATGTAACTTTTTAAAATTGAAAAAGGCAAAATAATATATCATTAATTAATACATAAATTAATTTTTATTGTTACTTTGTTTCAAAAAATTGTAATGAATTTTTTGAAATCTACAATTAATTGTAATTTTTTGAAATCTACAATTAATTGTAACACGTTCTATAATTAATTACGTAATTTAGTTAGAAAATTAATTTCAAATTTGACATACCCAATCTTAATATTTATTTTATCAATGTTATTAACTGTCTAGCTGTTCGACATAACGATTTGATTTGAGCCTATCTCTATCGAGTTTAAATCTAGATATTTTGCCAATTGACGAATTTGCTAAATATCCGAATTTTCGATAATCTGTGGCCGACGTTATTATCTTGTACTATTTTAAAAATCGAATGTTTTTCTGGATAAGCACCAAATATAATGTCGAATTTTAATACTTTCTCTAGAATTTTTTTACATTTTCCGACTTGTTTCTGCGATTTCTATCAATCCACTGGATGTCACGCTTCCCCAAAATCTTATCAAAATCTTTCCGCTGTTCTAATAGAACAACGTATTTTGGATTTAAACGTTCTCCATGGGGTTGCTAGACGAAATACTGTACAAGATCTTCTGAAGATGAAAAAACTTTTTCATCCATCCAAACTATGCTGTTCCATTCTTTTTAGATATGTCCAAATATTCTCTTGCAAATTGCAATTTTTGATTTCGATGTTGTTATTTTAATTCACTTTTTTTCATTGCGGAATGTGGATATTTGCAGCAGCTAAACGACATCTGACTGTGCTTACAGAGATATTCGAATCTCTGTTGCATAAAACGAGCTGCTTTAAAAAGATGTTCATTGATGGCTTTGATAATTTTCTAATCTTGTTCTAATTTTGAGCGATGATTATTTTTTTTGTGATCTTTTAAACTCTTTTTTTCTTATTCCTCCTTCATATTTCTATAAACTATATTCCTATTGCAGCCGATTATTTATACAATTTTTGTCTTCGTTTGTAATATGTTTATACACCATATGACTGTCGTTTATTTAATGTTTGATTTAATTGTATTGATTCAATTTATTAATAAATTATTAAGCTTACAATTAGTTTATGTTTAATTCAATTTTAAGATTACCTTTCAATTCAATTTTAATTTTACCTTACACATTTTCGTATTATTCTTTTGTAAAACGGAATTGCAAAATATTCAAATGGTGACAATTTTTCTCATAACTTTTATATGAATTAAAATATTTTTCAGAAATATTCAAAAAGTTTACATCTTCTCTTATAATTTTTCATACATGTGAATTCTGAAATACTCTGTGATTTCTCATTCTATAATTAAAAAAAAATATTTTTAACTTTAGATTTTAACATTTTATCAGAAATTATACTTAGAACAAATTTTAGAAATTTTAGAATATTTCATTAATATATATATGAAAAATTCTGAAAAAAGGTGCAGATAAGAGTTTTCTAAGTATTTCTGAAAAGTTTCAATTTTTGTAAAAAATACGAGAGTTATAAAATCATAGAAATTTTGAAAAATTCTGTGAGAAACATTTTCATCAGAGTTGTGTCGAAAAGTGATTTTATTTATAAATTATTAAATTATTTATAAATTATTAAGTTTAGTTTATATTTAGTTTAATTTAGTTCAATTTTAAATTTACGTTACATTTTCGAATAACCATTAACCATAATGCATGAATATTTAGAAAGGAATTGCGTGTCTTGAATATGCCTCGATATTCCTGCAAATTCAGATGCCTAGGTATTAATGATGCCGTGTATACACTAATTCAGCCATAGAAAACAATAAAGTGAGTATAAAGATAATGACGCCAATTAGTTAAAAGTCGCCATTTTTGTGTCCTATATCTGAGGTATCTATATGATGCAATTCCTCGTCTTAACTTTTTTTTTTACGTTGTCTTTTTTTTAACTAACAGTAAAACACTTAATGGTGGAATCAGCATTAGGTACATGCAGTAGCGCAACTCTCTATCGACACCTTTGATAATATTGTTCAAAATAGAGTGCACATGCGTGAAATAAGTAAGTTACCTAACATTGCCACCTAAACTTTTTTCTCTTTTCATCCTTTATTTACTCTGTCAAAATTCTTCGCAAAACTAGATTTTCGCATTGCAATTCAAGAAATTCTTGAAATAAGTGTTACTGTAGGAATATTGGAACATATTAGAGCATGCGACGCGAATAAATCTAATATTGCAATGAAATAATTTAAACTTAAAGAAAATTAATAAAAATAAATTGTAAATATATTGAAAAATAAAGAAAAAATACAGAAAAATTAGGAAAAATATTAAATTAACTTAAAAATGTATATTTATATAAAGAAATATTATGTAATTATATATTTATGAAAATATTATGAGAAAGCTGATATAAAAGAAATTTATATATATGTCCAAAAAATAAGTTTAAAATTTTTTACAATAAATAAAAAAATCTTCCTTGTTCGGTTTTCTATACTTTGTTTTCTATACTTTTTTATCTTTATTTTGTTTATTTTCATTTGTTTCATTTTCTTTTTTACTTTATCACTTTTTCACAAAAATTAGACCAATCTTTCCAGGATTCTCATACAACATTTCACCAAATGGACAAGACATAATATTTCCCTCTTTCCCCTCTAAATCTCCCTTTCTATTCTGAACTGTATGCTTGAAAGACAAATGTTTGAGTGGAACAATGAAACGCTTATTTAAATAGAGAAAAAACAATAAAAAGGAGGAAATGAAACGAGACAATTTATTTATTTCACGTATGCGCACTCCATTTTGGCTAATGTAAAATCAGAAGAGTTGCACTACTATATATACTGTGCCTATAATATACGGGGCGACGACCGGCGACCACGATATCCATAAATAATCCATTGAAATTTATTAGAGAATCTCTACGACGCACAATATATAATTTCATATATTTCATAACAATTATATTATAATTTTCTTTCGTATTTAAAAAATTATAAAATTTTCTGACATTTTTCCTTAAATATTCGAAAAGTTTAAAAATTTCAATAGATTTCGATTAAAATCCTGTTTTCCTATCAATTCATCAAATTTCATAGAATCTCGGGAAATTTCCCGAGACTCGGCAACCAACTGAATCTTGCCTAATCAGTATCTTTTGTACTGTCGATAGAGAGGTACTGTAGATAGAGAGGAATGCCGAAGTGAAGGAGACTGAGAACGAGATAACACAAATGGAGAACGAAACGCTGTTGTATCTTCAGCCAATCAGATCGCCGAATGAGGCGATTAACGATTAGAAAGATAGCCGAATATCGCGCGTCCGCTTGACCTGCTATTATCGAAGGTACGCCCTATCAAGCGCACGGCGCGCGGGCCGCGAGATGATCTAGCAGGCGCGCCGCGCCGTTCGAGTTTAGAGGCTCGTGGCGGTGAGCGGGGCGCTGTCCCACTCCCCACCAAGCTATCGATGGTGAATATTCGGCGCTTTAGAAATAATATCTAATTGCGAAAATTAGGAAATGATCAAGAAACAAGAATAAGAATTTTTATATTTTTAATTCAATTTTGGCACATAAAATTAAAAATAATTTATAAAACTTTTGCAATTGCTACTATGTATACAAGTGATCTAAATATTATATTTAAAAAATAATATAATTGCGGTTTTATCGTCCTAATTTTTTACAGGATCATTCGAAATTTATACCGATATCCGAACTTCCATGAACAATAGTAGAAAAATGCAGAAAAATATCATTCTAATAAGACAGAACGCAATTTTTATTCTTCTTCTTTTGAGTAACGATTATATCATTACAAAGAATACCTTGATAATATAATTTTAAGATACTCTTATTATTTACTTGAAACAAGTAATATTTACATAACATTTTTTGTATGTACATGTGCATGCTTCAGAACGAAATAAACTGTTTTTTTGAACAGTTCTTGATCATTTCCCATTTTTCGCAATCGAGATATTATTTCTAAAACGCCAAATATCCGCCAACTAAGCGCCTGCTAAGCCATGCCCGCTCCTCGCGACCTGTGGGCCGTGCACTTAGTGAGCCGTACTTTCAGCAATAGTAGAACAGGTGGGCGCGCATACTCAACTATCTTTAAACGTTAATATCTCGTTAACTATTGCGAGCATTGTAAAATGGTAGAGGACATTTCAGTCCATTCTACCTGCTCAAGACGGATGGGGCCATAAGTTGGAGCCATCTTGTACATACATATACATATATAAAATGAAACGATATAATCTATAAACTCAATTTATCAAGATGAGAACATACTGATATCGCGATTTTTTAGTCTTGATAGAAATAATTGATAAAATATTTTCATCTCGCTCGAATGCATCACTACTAATTACTGAATTAATAATATAATACTTACGTTTTTTTCTCATCAGCTCATTATCGTTACGTATATTCACGTTAACTTTTCTAACCCATTGGGCATACATTAATTAGCAGCCTCTCGCTGCAAATTGCACGCACTATCAATAAATTCACTTTCGAACCAGCTGCGGTGCCTGCACAATATAATGTGCACAATCGAGTAAATTGTTAATATTAGCCTTTATTAGGTTAATATTAGTTTATATTTTTTAAACTCGATCTGATAGATGAATTGACAGGCTCGACTAACAAACTGACAGATTGTGGAGGCTGTGCGAGAATTTATAGTAAAAATGCACGACAGCATGATATTATTTTGAAAAAGAATCCTCAGTTCAAGTATAAAACGTACAAAAGTTTATATCGTCGAAACATCACGCGTTCGAACAATGCCATTAAAAAACTTCAGCATTTTATTAGTTATAATTAGATCACCAATTATAATTAGATCATCAACGCTTTATATCAGTGGCAAAAATGCAATGCCTCGATCAAAAGTATATCTTGCGTCCAAAAGATTCCATCTCATTTTTTTCTGTTGCAGCTCTTCGAACATCATTGAAACGCAACTAAACATATCAAACTTATATCAAACTACTACGAATAGCTATCGAACAGCTATCGAACGGCTGTCAAACAACTATCGAACCGATATCGAAATGATATTTAACAGCTATAAACAGTTTTTAAACAACTATCGAATCAAATAGCTATCGAACAAATATCGAACCATCTTTCATTTTCAACATTTATCAGCTATATTTAATTAATGTCTACAGATATAAAGGTAACAGAAATAAAACATATTAATGTGTGGGATAACATATATTTTATTTAAAAATCTTACAATCTTTTTCCTGGTATCGCGATCATCAATTAAATATTTTAAATACATTTTACAAAGCACAATTCTTAGCGTGTCTTCTATCGTATAGTATTACAATCATCTAAACGTAGGGATTCCACATCTTCATAATGCGCATCCAGAATTTCGACAATGACATCATTGGTATTGAGTATCCGCCAGCCATTTCCATTCATATCCCTTGAGATATGAGAGCTTCATCCTCTTCTATCTTACGTAATTAGACGCTTCATGCTGCACGGGACCATCCCATTGTCCCATCACAATCCATGGTGGCAAGCATCTAACCAGAAAGCGCAAGATTTGTCGTATTTCGTCCAGAAAATGCCACGGCATAGAATGTGAAAAATGTAATGTGTGTGAATGGTTTCCCTTTCTCAGCACTGCTATTTCATCGACGATAAATCTTTTGTCAACGACGAATCCTTGCAGACTACAAACGTCGGTATGATTATGATGACTAATTTTTCGAGACGGCACCTCACTTCAGTTTTTTTCTCTCTCTTTTAAATACTTGCTGACGTTGCAATTTACATCATTTTGCGCACTACTTAGATAACGGATATTCAATTACACGATCATGTATGATGAGACAATAGGTGATAATATTGGCGGGCATATTTTCTTTGCAGTCAAATTCTATGCGTACGTCCACAGTAGCACTCTTGACGGATTCATTTTGACGCGAGCAATCAATAACCGAAAAGGCCCTTTTTTCGATAAATGATAGCACGTTGAGTAACACTTCAAAGCAATCGATTCCATAATATGCTTTACGAAAACGCGCTTACATATTAAACAGGACAGCGTATCTCTTTTTGCCAAAATCTAGATTTAAACCGTCGTGGATAAAAACGTCGAATTTAGATAAAGTTTCACGTTATTCAAATTACAATCGTCGAACATATCTAAATCTCTAATATCGCTAATAACTCATGACATGATATTCTTTCGATCGGTTTGCAGAGCAAAGATAATGTTTCGCGACTTCTCAAGCTGAGTCGCCGTTTCGATGCCCACAAATGCTTGATTGTATTCTATAACAGAGGATACTCATACAGGTCACGAACGAAAAAACGCTCAGGGAACGACCGATTTTCAATTCCCACAGCATTGATAACTTATTGGATCTCGTTTAACGCAAGGTGAGGCATCCACTGCACTTTGAATAATTCAACATCTGGCTCCGTTGCAGGATTTCCTATTAAGCAATTGTAATCATTGCGCACTCGTATCAAAATCAATTCGTGGGGAGCGTTGACGACCACGCGTTTATAATCTTCATAAAAGCCCGATAGCATATTGAGTGATAAGCAAAAATTAAAGTGTTCTTCTTTCTTAAAGTGTCGGTTCTAGAGATCCATCAGCGTTGAGCGCAATCGAGCAAGCTTTTTTATTCGACACGCAATTCTTGATTGGCGACTGGTAATTCTCTCTCCGTTTTACGTTGCCGTGTTACGGTCAATCTCCATACCGTTGAGTTCATATCAAATTTCATCAAATATGAACGCCATTATTTCTAAGCACCGTTGACATCTAATCATTTTTCTTCTTCATGGTTAATCTTTCTTCAACGTAGAGAAAACTCTTACAACGTGTATAAATCTTGCTGCTGTATGGGTATTTTATCGTTATATCCAAACGTAGTGTTGGCATACGGATTGTACATATGAGTCTTAATCTTGACGATACGATCATCAAAGATCGGCTCACCGGTAATATTCATGGTATCAGTCATTTTATATGATAAGATTCAAAAACTTTAAAAATGCAACGCAATAAGTTTCTTTCTAGATGTAGTCTCTCCGTTAATAAATGTATCTCTCGTCTGTTCGTTCAACACAATCATTTCACGGTAGCGCCGTCGTACGTGCAACAGTGATCTCCTCCCCGTGAAAATCGAGTAATGAACCGTCTTGGACCACACGAATCATCAGATCCGTAATGCTTCATACGAAGGTAAATGATCTTTTCGATATCTTATTGTATCCTGATACTCGGTGAAAACTCGTGTATCGTGTACACGCACCTATCGTTGTTGTACGCACCCGCAGTTACGTTGCACTCGATATGAATGTTTACGTTGATGATATTTATCGACACGTCCTATTCGTGCCACTGTTGTAGCTCCAGTACGCAATTCGATGAAAATATCAGCAGCGAACCAATGTTGCGAGGTTTTGTAAAATTTATCTAATAGACGCATTTGATTTCGCTTCTCATCATATTGTCGTTGGCGCGAATCACTAGCGGAAGTCTTCATTTTTCTTGCCCGTTGTGAGAACGTAAAATTTTGCGCTTCAAGTACCGCTCTATATTGCACAGTTCGTACGATCCTTCGGGAATAACAATTTCGTCGTTGCCATAATAAAACTTGTTGTTTATCGAATTACAATGGCTATAATACATTTCAAAATCCGTTAGATCAAGCTCGCAATCACCCAAATCTATCGCTAGAAAGTAGCTCACGACGCTATTCTTGCCAATCAGCGTAAACGTCACATGTTCGAATCAGTGCAATAAATGATGCAATAAATCAGTCTTTAAACTGCTTATCAACCGACCGCAGAAACTAAAGAGTCTTTCAATAAGATTTTTAAATGTAAATAAAACAAGTTGTGTGTGAGATATCCACTCAATTTTTTTTTTATTTGAAAGAATATTTTATGGCATTAAGTATGGAATATAACGTCGCTCAAATGTCCGCCGCAGCTTCGCTTGGTGACACGTATTCGGGCAGTTCAATTTTCAATGATTTTCTCGCATAAATCTGGCTGAATTTGCTGGATGGCGTTTGTTACATTGACTTTAAGAGCATCAATTGTTTGCGGTTTATTCGTATAGACCTGCGATTTAAGATAGCCCCAAAGAAAGAAGTTTAAAGGCATTAAATCGCACGATCTCGGTGGCCAGTTCACGTCGTTGCCGTGCGAGATAACCATGCCCTCAAATCGCTCGTGCAGAATGTCATCGTGACATGTGCGGTGTGTGGCACGTAGCGTCATCCTGTTGGAAACACATGTTATCGGTATCCATTTTAGGCCACAAGAAGTTGCTTATCATTGATCTATAGTGCTCGCCGTTGACGATTATAGAAACGCCCGCTTCGTTTTGGAAGAAACTGATGATTTCGCCAGATCAAAATCCGCACCAAACAGTGACTTTCTCGGGATGCATTTGGAGCTGGTGTATCTTGCGTGGATTGGTATCGTTCCAAATTCGACAATTTTGCTTATTCACATATCCATTCATCCAAAAATGGGCCTCATCGCTAAAGATGATTTGTTTGGCGAAATTTGGGTTAACTTCCAACTGTTCCAGAACCTAATCAGCGAACATACGGCGTTGTTTATGGTCGTTTATCTTAAGTTCCTAGGTCAGTTGATCTTATGCATGATTGCCTACGCGTCATTTCAATTATATCATTGAGACATTGCGTATAATCATTGAACGTTATGAATTCCGCTATAACGTTCTTGATGCCTTTTGCTTTTTTAGTATCTTTTTTGCCATCGACGCGTAAGGCGTACATTTTCGCTCTAAGCCCGAATTCGGTCATGATCACACCATTTTCGTCTTTCATTAAACCGGGAACTTTTTTATTTACTAGCGGAATGTCGTAAGCGTTGTCGATAGCGCAATCGCTCATATCGAATCTATTGATATTGCGTTTCATAACAGCATAGACATCGTCGCACTCAATGTGATAAATAAAGCTATCTGTGTCGGTATATATATAATTTTACATTTTTCGTGAAACAGCAGTGTCATATATTCGTGGTGAAATTCGTACAAACATGTTTTAAATATATCGAGGATGCACATACCTTTGTCGAACTTCGCCTCGAATTTCCGCACTTCTATCGCAACCATGTTCTCGGAAAAAACGCTTCTATTGTGAAAGTTTGGTTTCACGATCATTGCCTCTACACCTATCTCCCGTCCTAACGTATTGCGAGTCATATACTAATATATGGTTACGCATATTCTCCATGGTCTTGCCGAAAACCATGTTATTCATTAATTTCAATAAGTTTTTCTTGAATTCATTCTTTGCTAAAGTTTCTAAAATTTGTATTGAATTGGATGTACTCGTCACAAAGATTGTGCGAATTATAATATGCAATGGATTTTTGTAATGCGGAGACCGTGATAAGTACATTGCAGTAGATTGCTTGTTATAATGGCTGACGTAACACTTTTTATCATATAATATCGCGAGGAACTTCTCTAGGGTTCTAGATCGGCGTAGACTATGAACGGGACGCGCTCCTGTAGTGATTGCTGAAGCCCAAAACTTGTTGTCCTCACTGGGCAGCCGGATCGTGTAGTTGTTAAGTTTTTCACAGTTAAGCTTTTTACTGCATGAATCTCCAGTTTTGCACTCGAGCTAAAATAGTATAAGTATCTGGAAAATAATATAAATTATTATAATATAATAATTAATTAAAGGGCTCAGAGTACAAAGAAAATATTCTTCGCTATTGTTATAAATTACTAAACATTATATTTATAACTAATCAAAATACAGACGTTTCGATCTTCTATCCTGTCATTTTCAATGTTACAAATACAGTCTACATTAAAACAATTAGAATGTACATACTAAAAATTCTAGAAAAGTCTCTAAAAGCGCTTATAATATTAAAAATATCAATCCTGAAGCAACAACGTGTGCAATCCATTAACTCGTTCATGAACGCCTTCAATTCACGCTTAAAGTTGGCAATGACAATAGCTTGAATTTTTTAGATGTGAGTCTTATTGTTGACGAGCATAGAATTATATTTCCATTCACAACATCCTATCTGTCATAAAAGAGGTGTAATTTTTTTAGTTTATTTGATAAAATTCTTTTTTATCCCCCGAAATTCCATTTTAAGAATTACTGATATGATACAAGTTTTGTTAAGAAATGAATGTGCTTTTATATTCTCTTCAATTCAAATGAGAATTAAGTTTCATTCTAACAATAGGAAGACTATCAAAAATCAAATGAGAGAGTATAATAAGTACTTAACTGTACCTTTTGTAAGGATTATCTCGGAATTTTTTCAACATTTTTTTTCTTTTTTTCAACATAGCCAGAAGTATTAATTTAAAGCCTACATTTATGATTCCGAACACTTTGAAAAAATACATCATAACTGGAAAGGATACTCTTAAGATAGCATATCAGGATGTTGTCTATAGCATCTCATACCACGATCATACATTGACAAAAAGGCAATTAAAAACAAGAATCGCAGAGTATTCATCGGATATTAATAAAAAATCAGGCTCACTAAATGTTATATTTAATCACCGGATCTTACTTAATCATAATTTTGATTAGAACAAGGTCAGAATTTTAGCTAAGGAACCATTTTATAACAAAAGACTGATTTCTGAGATGATTTTTATAAAGGGATAAAAAAATAGACTTAATTTACAAAGCGACATAGAATCTTTACCAGATTCTAGAAATATACTCTCCCGTTATACAAGCATTTTCCTCTTCCTGAATGTTTCCCGTTACCTTTTCCCTCTCCTTTGAATTTCTTCACCACTCGCAATTGTCAATTTTATTTATATCTTTGTTAGTTTTAAAATAAATTATCAAGAAGCATGGAAGAACATGACACAATTTATATCTTTTGAGTTCTGGTTATACTTGCTGTACATACTGTTATGCGCTGTAATTATTATCATCTTCATTGGTAATAACACAGGTATTAATCAAAATCTTGCAACATTTTAATTTGCTTAAATTCTCACTAGTTTAAATTATTACTTTACTTACCAATACTTCATTACGTCATCATGGACAGTTTGTATATGTGTTAAGAAGAGATCTTATAACCTTATATGCAAATTATAATTGTGAACTGATATGTTGTAATAAGATGGGATTCATCCCTGGAATGACACCATGGACAGATTTAAGACAAGATTCTATAACTTTTTGCGATCATATAAATGTTTTCAGATTGCACACGTTGTTGCTTCAGGATTGAGATTTTTAATATTATGAGTGCTAGCTTTTTCTAGAATTTTTAGTATGTCATTGTAATTGTTTTAATATATTTGTACATTGAAAATGACCGAATAGAAGATCGAAACGTCTGTATTTTAATTAGTTAAATATAATGTTTAGTAATTTACAACAATAGCGAAGAATATCTTGCTTGTGCTCTGAGCTCTTTAACTGATTATTTTAATTTATTTAATCGAGCATTGAATTATTTCTTATAAATTATTATTTTTACAAAAATGTTACTGAAAATATTTATAATTTTTTATATTAAATATATTGTATATAATACATACCGATCGCAAAAGTATTTCTTATGCCTATTTTTGTTGATTTGATGAGCTCACAAGGCTTGATTCATGCAAAATGTCCTATGTTATCGTCGCGCGAATCCTGCACGTACAACAGATTGACATGCTTGTTTCTTTTCATATCGGTGAGCCGTAACGGAAGAATTTCTTTTTACTTCTTGATGCAATATACATTGATTGAGATGTCGTTGAGATTTTCAAATCTTTTAATTTGACTCAATGTCATCGGAAGCTTAATGTTTTTGAGATTTAATACGGCTGAATAAATATGTGGATATGATGATTTTTGCTGCGTATGCTTTTTAGGTGGGTGTAGAGCAGCAACTACCGATCACGCGAAGCATGCGTTCCCTAGGAATTGCATCACTACTGCTCTTAATTTTAATTTTTCGCGGTAACTCGATATGCATTATACTTGTTTATGTTTATATTTGTTTATGTTTACTGTTAAATTCAATATACGCACCATCGCGCTCCTGAAATTTTTCCAGCGATGTCAGGATAGGCTCGACGACGCACAACTCATATAACTCTTCTAAATTAGACGAACGGAAGAGTTCATAATTTTTCGTATTAACTTTTATTCGCGCTTTTATTACCTGATATGAATTCACCATTAAACGTGATGTTCTTAATATTATCGTGTCTCTGTATAACGTCTCTCACATGTTTCAGCACTATTTCCCTCACATCTTCGAGGAATTGGCGAGGCTCGATGTGTCCAGAGTTTATCATGACACCAGTCAATATACGGCTTTCAATCTCGCGCCATAGAAGTCCCGCGCTGAACCGGCACCCACTTGCATGAAATGTCCACGAGTCATGTCTTTTAAATTCTCGAGTCGCGCGATCAACAATTGTTTAACTCCAATTGATAATCGCGGACTCTGTTCCTCCAGCGATTTGATGAAATTATCGCAACGTTATTCCCACGCAAGAAACTCTTCTCGCGTATTCAATTAAGCGGCTTGCGCTATCAGATCACGTTCCATTTGATCTATATTGTCACTTTGAACTGTTGCTCGATTACTGATAAAATGAGTTCCTAAAGAAGAAAATCTTTTCGTTTTATATAAAATGAAAAGATGCATCATTTGGTTTGCTAACATGTTTGAACATGTTTCAACAAGTTTTAACGTGTTTGCGAAAGGATGATTTTTTTTATCGCAGTCATAAAGATGGGCCAAAAAAATATTTTGAAAAGAGAATGGGAAGAGCGACTTTACTGTCAATCCCTAAAGATTAAAAGAAAGATATCAAAGTGCATTCTTGTGATATGCGTCATTGTGTAGTTTAAAAAAGATTTGAAATGAAAGATTAAAAAGGTAGTTACACTGAAAAATAAATTCACATATTTCTAAAAATAAGTAAAATTTCACATTGAATATACTGTCCCGAAATTTATTTTTGAAAAGAGAATAGGAGCAGATAGACTTTATTATCGTTAGCGCTGATTTCTTCGATAAAAAAGATTCGATATCACTAGAGTGCATTCTTATGATATGCCAATTTGGTATCCTTCGATCATATCGCAACTGTTCTTCAAAATAATAATGTATAATGTATATAAAAAAAAATCCGCTCCATTTTAGGATGTACGAAAAAATGTGGAAGGGAATACTTAAAAGAAGAGTTCCAGGCAACATTACCGTATCAATCGTTCAGAGAGTCTCAACAGAATTCAGACAATTATAAGTTCTCCGAGAAAATAAAATCTCAAGTCATGAACTATTAGAATTCCAATTCAACAGGATGAGGCGAGCAAGAGGCAATAATTTATTTAATTTTATAAAATATTTATATAAATATTTTATATAAAAATAATTTATATAAAATTTTATAAAATGTTTATACGTATTATATATTTTTATACGTTATGTATTTTTGTAAGATCTATTTATATGTTTTCTTCTTTTCTATAGCGCATTTTCTCAAACATCTAGTACATCTTCGAAACTTCGTTATATGTCTCATATCTTGATGAGGAAATATGCATTGACATCGACAATATACAAGTTCCTGAACATCGGAATCGTTATAGAATCTATATCTCATGTGCAAATTACGATTGGCGATATCAAAGCAATCGCATATTCATATCTCATGTGGAAGGCATTTATTGAGAGGCGTGAAGATATCGAGCGATTAATGCAGTCAACAGTCTCATCATCAATTCAAAATCTAAATGTGGAACTTGTTAAAATATATGAATAACGTAAAATTAACATTAAATGTTTGTACATGAAACCAACAATTGGCTTTTTTTATTTGAACTTGAGCAATGTGTTGAGCATGTATTCTATAAACTGAATTAATATACGCACGGTTAGTAAGAAATTCGAATATTTTGTGTCATTTTTAAGACAAAATTGTATTACTAATAATAACGATGCTGCAAACATTTTGTACAAAATTTATGATAAAAATTCTATTATAGAATGTGAACTAATAGTCTATGATTTAGATTATATTGTATTGCATTACATGATAAATAAATGTATGTTAAAAAAATATATTCTTTTCTTCTAAAATTATTTTATCCCTATCTTCGCCACTTCATATCTTCGTAGTCTCAGCAAACGAGAATAGATTGAAATGGATTAAAATGGATTCAGATTTTCAAAAATACGGAATGTTCATGAATATTAAAATCCTTTTTAATCTTGAATGCATTTTTATTTATTTATAGGAATTGTGTAAAGCAAATGTCTATGCCTTTTCAATCTTAAATGCATTTTTATTTATTTATAGGATTGCATAGAACATATCTCTATGCCTTTCAATCTAAAAATAATATTAGCATTTTCTGTGCGTAATCTTAAATATGAATTTATATTTATATAAATAATAAATATATATTTTTTTCGAATATTAAACTAGTGTCAGCTAATCGCTCGGATCTAATTCATTTCAATTTATTCACTCCATTTTCATTTCAGATTTGAAGTACGCATTAAAAAAATTTTTATCTATTTTAATCCATTTTCGTTTGCTATTGAATTAGTCAATAAGAAAACGCGCTTGGCCATTTGTATTATATCGATAAAAAAAATATTATCATAATTAGTGTTACTACTTATTAAAAATTCATAAAATTATTATCATAATTAATTTCTAAGTCATATCATTAAAAATCGTAAGTACCATATCTACAATTAAATCACGTGCAAGAAGAAAAGATAACGTGGGAGAGAGCGCAACGGGAGGAAAAGAGAGCACAAATAATAAATATAGGACTGCAATGAAAAAGAGAGAGAACTGTATCCTACAATGGATAGGAGAGAGAGGACAATAGATTAAAGAGAGAACGCAACGTAAGAGAAAGAAGGAACATCCTCTTTTCTCTAACACGAACCCCGGTGACGCACTTCCTCCTTCTCAATCTATAAGGGACTTCCCTCTACTTGATTGCCCCCTACTTGACACGCAAGCACGCATGCGCACACACACACACATACACACACACACACACACCCACCGCATCCTACCCACGCAACCACTCACTCCCGACACCACACGCGCGCACGCGCTCACACACACACACACACACACACACACACACACACACGCACACACACACACACACACACACACACACACACACACATACACACACACACACACACACAGAG
>Ga0157363_1002414_pt1 | contig 16451 bp, 4 predicted proteins | sample AttsexASBM1_FD_111477 | JGI IMG/M metagenome (GOLD analysis project Ga0157363, IMG submission 111477) | Fungus gardens microbial communities from leaf cutter ant in Ribeirão Preto, State of São Paulo, Brazil - Atta sexdens ASBM1 | ecosystem: Host-associated > Fungi > Mycelium > Unclassified ... | reverse complement strand
GTTAAATCGGCCTATCTCCGGACTCTTTGAGATACAAACGAAAATAAAAGAAGTACAAACGATTCTCTTTCGAATGGCATAAATGAAATTTAAAAAATCTTAAAGTTGCGCGCTGATCATTTTTATTTTTCACTTTTTGTTTAACTGTTTGAAGTACAAACGAAATAATAATCGGTACAAATAGGTACAAACGAAGTACAAACGCGCTACTGTATTAATTTTTTACTTTTGATAAAGTTGGGAGCCAGGATCACATTGGTATATCAATCGTGTTCACTTTTTATCAAATTTCAAAGTATGGCGATATTGGAATGAATCAGAAAGGAGTCGGTACGAAGTTTGCGTTTTTAATTATTAAGTCAATTATTATTTTCCAATTTAGCACAACATCGTCGTATCGTATCTACCAATATTTTTTCCGTTTTGTCGAGGAGGCGCGGCTAGCGGAGCGGAAGTAGAGAAACTTGTGCGAGATTGGAAGAGTGAACGCTCCATCGAAACACTTTTGTTTCCTTTTTTTTTGCCACTGGCTCGATAACCTATAGTAGATATTTGGATTTATTTAGTTTGGTTTACCGAATAGGAACTGAGAAGGGGAAATGGCTGAGAATTCATTAGCATACGTACGACGCAGTTATTTTTGCCGTTTCTCTCTTTGGTGCGACTCGAGACCCGAATACTAAAATACACAAAATTCGACCATTTAATGCTGGGGAATTCCTGGTATTATTGTGTTCGGATAATCCATCGTCGATATATCCTGCATGAATTCCTTTCATGAATTTAACGCAACCGTCTGATGAACACGATTTTACAAACGATGTGCATGTCTATCCATCTCCTATATAATGAAGACCTCATTCATTATAATATATTATACTGCTATTGATTATTGCCGCTATTGATTAATATTCGCTGAAACTTATAATCGTGATATTATTTAATGCGTACATCGCTGCAAGAATAATGAATATAATTTTATTTTTTTTAATCTAAAAATTCTCTCTCTCTCGATTAAAAATATATACGCGACTATGTATAGAAAGAAGAACGTGTTAATTTTGAAAATACTTTAAAGTTGGTTCAATACTGCGCAAGATTTTATCTTTATGGAATAGTTTTTTTATCATTGACACACTATCTAACTACATTTTTACATGTTCAGATTAATAAATAAACTCACACGATTTTTTTTTTATAAAAGTTTTCCGGATTTATTGTCGCTTTCTAATCTTATTCAGTCCGTGAAAATCGAATAGCATAGAAATGAAAAATCGTTTGAAAAATCTCTATTGATATGTGATATCAAATTTGATGAACAAAGTTCTATTTCGGATTTGTATGCCGAGAATAGAAAAACGTGCGATTTTTCCTTGGCGCGAACTAGCTGCGCACGAGTTGTGTATTTATTTTATGCTTCCTCGTACCGACGGCTTTACTTTTTCGAAGCTGTTTGCTCCATTTTCCCACGACTACTATGCCCAGCTCGTTAAGCGTGTATAGCACGTATATGCAAACATACAGTCCAATTACGGAAGTTTGTACATAATGATCTAATTGCGATATCGAGAAGCAAATTGGCTATGCTTCACGCTCTACTCGCGTAACTGGTCGGTATCGGCCGATGTTAAGTTCCGGATCGCGAGCGTTGAGCGTCCATGCGAGCTTCCGGAGTGTGGTCGACGAGCTAAAGATGCTCGTGCTAAAATATTCATGCTTCATAAGAGCGAGCAGCGTCGTGCGTCGGCCATTTCCTGAGCACGATATAAAATCGCAAACGCGGAGTGTACGCGTGCGAGAATCCGGAAGATCCGGGAAAATCTTGAATGAACGCTACTATTAACGCGGTAACAATTTTGCTTAAGACGAGAATTTTGGTCCTCGGAAAATCGTTCAAACCGAGGAGTAAACCATTGGATGAAATTTGGTTGGTTGTACAAGATCAGAATATTAGTGGGAATTAATGAGTATTAGTCAAATGGGGGTTTACTCAATTAGACTAACATTGCCCATTTAACTCTTAAATCGTCAAGTTTACGCCGCGCGGCGTTCCATTTGTGTGACAATTATCACAATTTGATCACTTAACATTGCCATGAATGTTACCGGCAAATTTAATAGCGTACCGGTGTGTACATACATTACTGCTCCAAATCGGGATTACTAACCAAATTACCTATATAACCTGCTTGTTATTATGCGGAATTAGCTCATAAGCTTTCGGTCAGCGATTTACTTCTCCGATTGGAGCCTTTTGTAAATCCAGAATGTAATTATATCGATGAATCGTTATTCGACTTGACGCCCAAGATGATAGTAATTTCATGGCACAATTATGACAAACTCATTTATAAACACCGTCACCGTAATTCCTTCTTTGTCCTTCGCCTTGAGAAATTGTAAGCAACGTTATTTTACCATCAAGGACAACGTCATGCGCAATTTATTTCGGATTCTGAAGGTCTTCTCGAAACGAGACAGTTCGAGATAGTGTATCGATAATTCAAGATGTCACGAGTTTGTACAGTGCGTAACGGATAACTATACCAACATTGCCGCAGATAATCTTTCATTCAGCGTACCGTTACGAGCTTGCAGAAGTCATTTGTGTAACGAATCGCGGACAGTTATTCGCTCGTGCACAATCGATTGGTGCGCCGAAGCACAGAGTCGTTTGTAAGCTAGAAACTTTCCAAACTGTTTTCCTTGCTTCCGTAATTTCCTCATCCAATATTCAAAGAAAATATTCGTCTGAAATAGTCATCTACTTTTGAAATATTCATTTATTTATGCGACATGCTATTACGCCACTCGAGCGATAAATTTTTCGTATTAAACATTAAATTTTATTATCCAATGATATTATCTATTATATAGCTGAATTAAATTGAATTTGATATCTTAGTAACTTAGTAACTTTAATATCGTACCTTTATAGAGTATCCTTAATAGTAAATAAAGCTGTATCACCATCATACAATACAATTGACGTTTCTCGAATGCCAATATGAGGGATTTCCCTGCGGATTGCAAACTACTTGTAGAGTGGGGGCACGTATGAACCGATAGTGGCGATCTATCGGTTAATGTTAATACGTGTGCGTGTCAGAATTGGTTCCCGTTGTTCAAGCACATTTGCACAATAGTTTCTGGGTCTTGTCCCCAAACTCCAATATAAGACGTTGCGAATGCGACCGAATTTACATATGCAGATACATATAAGAGAACATTACCGTTCTATGTTACTACTCGTACAATCTTGTTTGCCAATATTCCATGATGTTAATTTGGAATAAAAGAGAGGAAAAATACATTCCAACTGTAAATGATCGTGTCATACGTATTTCAATAATATGAAAATCGTTTCGTGAAAGCAAAATGCATGTGTACATATATAGTGAGAATATTTTATTAATATAAGCATTTCTTTATAGAAAGCAGTATAAATGAATGATTTCGTAATCCACTACATGTAAATTATTAATATGTTATTAAAAATAAGTAGGACGCGAGTGTACATTTATTTTTTTATAGTTTGTTTTTTAATTATTGATTTTCTACGTTTTTTTAAAGTAATTTATCAAAATTAATAGAGGTGAAGAATTGAATTATTTTTAATAACATGGTGGTATTATGTATGTACTATATTATGTATATACAATCTCAAAGATGACAATTCCAAAAAATTCCGCAAAGTTCCAAAAAGTTTTTATAATAAACAATAAAAATTGAAAAACAGTCGGAACTCTGTTTGAATTATAGAGTATAAAATTCAAATAATAATGCTAGAAATAATGAGAAATATCGCTTGCGATAAATTATCGGTACGACTTTTTTCCAAGTGTAGTAATGTCTTCTACATTTAACGTCTATTAAAATTGGTAATTGTTGGAATTTTGTTTTCAAATTATATATATTAATACAACTCAAACAGTACTGATGGAAGTTGTACGTCTTATAAATTAGCGAAACAAAATAAACAGAATCCGTTCAAATATTTTTATTTCTTGTACATTTGTGTACGTTAAAAAGTTGTCAAAGAAAAAAATTTATTCCGCTTATAAAACATTAGCTTTACTTAGATATTATTTCTGTTTTATAGGAATTGCGTATAATAAATTCAAATTTAGAAAAGTTTGTGAATTTATCACATTTTTCATTTTTAATTTGATTTTCTGCATTTATTTATTCTGATTGCAATTAATTATGCATTTACAATTTACTTTAATATTGAAAATTTTTTACTTTTTTTGGACAATAATACACTGATCATGACATAATTAATGTAAACAGTAAAGAGGTATAAATGTATATTTATGCTATATTTATATTTGGAAAAAATATATTTATTAATTAAATATCTTATGATGGCGAATTTAAAATCATATATGTAATAATTAAACATCAAAAGCTTTACTTTATATATTTGATTATAATAATTATAATAATAAATTAGTAATTTATCATAATATTGCAAATAAGATACAATAATAAAACGCTTGCGACTTAATTTGCATTTTACATCCACTATTTACATTTTCGACTTTGTATGGTTATAAAGATAACTCAAGTTTCACATTAATTAACATAAATTTGTTTATTTCGAAATTATCGTAGCAGAATTATCAATAAATATCCACTACCTTCAGTAAATATAATCCTGATTTACAATTATATGTAATCAGAAATTGATAGCACGCATCTTCATTTATAAAAATATATAATTACATTACTCGATATGAACTTAGATTCAGGTCACTTGTTGCATCTATTGTTTTACCAAATCGGTTAGAAATATATAGTAATATTACTTGCACGACGAAAAGAGTGACTATAAAATTACAATTTGATTAATTAACGAAATTACGATTTCGAAATGAAGGGGGAATGCTAAGCAAACATTATTTCGTTTTTTCAAAGCCATCAATGTTTGAAGTTCTGACACAAAAATATGGCACAGAAACTTAGAAGTTTCTACTGCGTCTTCTAGCATCTTTATGATAGCAACGTACACTCGCGTAGAGCGTAGTTTGCACCAGCTAACGAAAGGGTTGTTATGTGTTATAAAATAGTCGAGAGAGGTTATAAAGATGGTCACGATACATATGCACGAAGTGATCGTGATATTTTTACGTTTTCTCGAATAATTTCCGGTAGGTGAATCGACTTAACGTACTCCTTCGTACGCGGTGGCGGGGGACAAGTCGTCCTATATCTTTCCTCGTCGATTCTGGCTCAGTTTGAGTCTACGGCGTGCGAGTGTGTGTCTCAACTCTCGAGCTCTGAAGATCGGCACGTGCAATAGCAATTTCTCAGGAACTTTACAATCCCCGGCCCCACTCGACGCGAGAGCTTTCCGTTCTGAGCACGAGAGACGAGGTTGGATCGTTTCCTCCTTTTCAACTGCGCCACTCGCACGCGCACATTCTACAGCAAGTTGCATATAAAAGTCCGTGCTAATCGACGTTCATATTTCCTCGTTTCGAGATCGGCATTACGTCGTATGTTTCTGCAATTGACGCGCTTGAATTATGTATAAGCCGTTTTGTTCAAAACTTGTTTGCTAATTTTTTATTAAATCTCGATTAAATAGTAATTTCCACTAGTCCACAATAGGTAATCTCGATAAATGATTTTTTTGTCATTCATATATATATCTATATATATATATATATATATATATTGTATCTGTATTATATCTATATTGAATACATAATTATTAGATTTGCCAGTCATATATATACGTACATACAAATATTCGAATTTCATCTAGCAAACTGAAAATGTATTCTGATAATACATGTAGGCTTAAAGAGTAGTATAAACGGATTTGGCATCAACGTATATTGCTTCTCTGAACATTAAGAGGATTTAATATGATCAAAACGGAATAAAAGTACGCATTAACATTTACCGACTTAACATATAACGATTTGCAATATTGTAAAAAATGGTAATTTTGTCAATTTCGTTTGATTTTAGCTATATTTGTTATAGAATTTATTTTGTAAAAGTATCTATTTTTGAATTATGTTTATGTCTTATTATTTACATTTTTAAACAGTAATAAAAGGATATAATTATAAAATTATCTTATATATTGTTAATGAAGTATGACAATAATTATATTATTGTCGTTAGAAATACAATGATTATTATTTTAATTCAATGAGCGAGATGTAGAGATGTAGAGATGTAGATCTCTTTTATAGAGGAGAGATCAATATTTATACATATTGAAGAGGTGATATAGAGTTTCATAATCAAACAGAAATATGTTCTAATTAGTCACAAAAGTCTTTTACGTTGTAGGAACGCATATCATGATTCGTAATTATTGCAATAGGTACATCATATCAATAATTATGCCGCGTGTTCGTTCATAACTCTATTTGTACTTTTCGAATTGTGATACAATATAAATCGAGCCAATTTCATTGAATTTTATTAAATATAGATATTTTTCTAATCTTTAGATATTTTTATCTATTTTATTTTATAATTTGTACTCTAAATCTAAAATCAGTGGATAATCATTGATATTAATGTCAAATATGCCACTAATAATCAATGAATGAAATGTGATTCTCTAGCTAATCTTTATTATGTGATCTAACTAATCTTGTTTTAGTGTGTGTGTGTGTGTGTGTGTGTGTGCGTGTGTGTGTGTGTGTGTGTGCGTGTGTGCGTGCGTGCATGTGTGTGTGCGTGCATAAATTAAGTGAATATAGTATTGGAAGATTGAATTAACGTGCAAATATCAGTATTTTAGTTATACAATTCAAACATTTTTCCTTTTTTAATTGACTTTTATTGATTATTCAGTGCCAAATATATCACTGAGTAATTAGTGACTATCCACTGATTCAGATTTAGATAGCAGATATTTTTATAATCTCTTTTAAAAATACCTTTTTTGATGATTTGAAAACTTGATTCGGTCACAAATTTGGTCCGACCGGATTTTAAAGTTTAAAGTAAAATTTTAAATTTGTATGACATTTCCTGAATATCTTTAAATCTAAAAAAATTCAAGAGAAAATAAATTTTTAAAAAATAGAATTATTGTATGTAACGTTTGTATCGAGTGATGTGTGTATGCGATTAAGGTAAAGCGGAATAATTTACTGCATTTTTGCACAGCCGCCATTGTGCAGGTTACTCATGATGAAAATAAAACAAGTCGTAATTACAAATGCATTTCCCAATTTTTGTTTTTCGACAAAATTGTCGAAATGATGATGTTATTCTTTCACGTACATCAGCGTGCTTATTCGCAAATTCTGTAAACCCTTTTTTAACGGATTTATTACATCCATCGTTAATAAATTTCACGTTTTCGCGGAATTTAGAACATCACAATTTGCCATCCGCAGCCATTAATCACTATTTTATTATCTTCCGCATGCTTAACGTAACTTAAATTAGGAATTTAAGAAAAAAAATAGATATAATCACGCAGTAATTAGGATCATGAATATATTACGTAGTTTTGGCTGTGGTAGGTATTTATATCTACCATACAACGTTCATCACTTTTTATATGAAGGCAATGAACAATTTTTAATATCAATTTGCGTGGTTTTATAAGTTTAGATCAGTTACTGCGAATGTGTTCTCTCATGTTCTCAACAAAGCGCGTAGGACTCTACAGAAACTTCCTCGAATAGCGTAAATCATGGACGAAGGTTAAAGCTTTCCGATAATCCTCTATATATCACGTGAAGCGTAAGGTTCAAATTAACGTAAATGCGGTTTTCGCCCTCTGAATCCAGTAATTGTTGCCTCTATACCTAGGAACGGCGATTTTGCCACTCGCTCCGTTACTTGGAACTTGTTTTCTTGTTATATTACTCTTAACCTACCAAGACTGGAATTTCCTGTTCATCGTACGGGGTGAACTTGAATTTTAAACGCGCGTACACGCGCGCTCTATATAGGCAGGTCAGTTTCTCTCAGCGCGCTGCATTTCAAAACAACGGAAGTTGGAAAGAGGACGATGGAATAGTAATTAGGATCTTGTTAAAGTGCAAATTAGAGAGAGAGGAAGGGAGGGAGGGAGGGAGAGAGAGAGAGAGAGAGAGAGAGAGAGAGAGAGAATCTGAATAATTTTCTGTATTTGATCTTAATACCTTTTTAATACAGTAGCAACAAAATTAAATGTACATTTGTACTTGTAACTATAGATATTTAGTAACATTTATGTAACATAATAAGAGATTAAATAACTGTTAAATGATGTTTCATAGAAATTAAATAGTAATTAAATAGTAATATTATAATTGGTGTAATAAAATCTAATTTATTTGGTCAATGATCCGAGTTTTAATGATGAAATTGTGATTGGAAATTAGTATTCTTTATATGTAAAAGAAAGAGAAGACGAGCTAGCTAATGCAGATTCTGAATATTCATACGGGTATTTGCATATCTTGCAGTGTAATGTATTGATTTGTTTCGAATTTCCTTACTATCGTGCTCCATTTAATAGTTGATATTTTCTATCTTGATGACTTAATAAAAAATATGACTTAAAAATGACTTAAAAAAAAATTAATCCAGATTTATTGTTTAAAAACGTTGTTAATTTTTCATTTCTATTTAGATGAAATCAAAATGACACAATTTATGAGCAAGTGACACATAACATAAAAATGAAGTACTTTAAAACGTAAATTCTAAGATGAAAATATGGATTAATTTAATATATCATAAATGTTAATTTTAATAAAATTAACATTTATGATATGTTAATTTTACTGAAAAAATATGCTTTCACGGTTTGTTTACAAATTATGTCGATATTATCTTTTTTTATATTTATTTTCTTCTATAATATTTGTGTAATTTTCTAACATGATTTTGTATTAAATTGACCCAAAAAATTTGAGTGAATCGCTTGGAACATACGATTTATGTTAAATTCGTATATATTTTTTCCAATCGTATACATTTGTCAATATCCTTCGTCATGCATGATAAACTATATAATTATTTTATTCCGACATTTATTGTCGTGATGAATTCGTGGCGTTAGGAACAAGTCTCTCGCTCTGAGATGAGTAGATTGACAAATGCACGCTTTTGTTCCTAACGTTCATTGAATGGATTCATCTGGATTTAGTGATATAGGCATCAAAAAATAGAGCTACTGTGAATACGATGAACGGGACGCCATTGTAGAATAATATATATCGCTATAGCTATTGATCGATATCACGAGTATGTATATATATGCAAAATACGCACCGCGTATAGCTCTTGCCACTCGTAGCGGGTGCGTGTCGCGACCTTTTTTATCATTCCTGAACTTGCGTGCGGCGACCTCGTTGCGACGTGCGGAATATTAAAGACAATCCCAACCGGCTCGATAAAATTATACGGATGCGGCTGCGGTGCGCCACCCGGACGGGGGTGATATTCCGCAAATTTCACGGGATATTGAACAGTCGTGATATCCTGACGCCGCCTGCTGCGATATTGGTCGCAGCAATGACAGCGTGATACGCGGCGTTTATGTTGCGTTGCGTTGCATGACGTTTCGGTATGCCAGAGGAATATCGAGTGTCGCGACGGGATATCCCCTAACGACAGGACAGTGAGCGAATATACGCGCAATCGATCGTTTAATTGCGGTCATGTAGGAAGAGTTAACCATTTTGTTAATAAGCATGTCAGACAACACTAGAAGCCACAACGCGAGGTAGAGAGAGTTTATTATCGCGGTATCATCAAGGTTGAGCGGTTAAGGATTATTCGTCATAATAAGTGGTTTTCCCTGAAATTCGCGCATTGCCGAAATAACGCATTTACATCTGAGAAGGTTGCGGTCTACCAGATCCAAACTGTTGTACATAATAGTATGCATATTATGCCGTAAGGATATTTGCAAATTCGTACATGCGCAAAAGTTGCTCTCCCCTGATGCTTGGCTAATTTCAATCTTCCCGAACGTTATTAAACTTTCCCCGAAAGTTACGTGCCGTTCAGTATACTATATATGTAGTCAACGTAACGATTTTCACATATACATACAGAAATCGCAAGCGCGCCCTTATCGCTCGAGGGAATTTCCGAAAAACTTTCGAATCTGCAAACGAATCTAGGGATGAGAAATTTTGTGGCGGCAAACGTCTCTAAGGATATACCGTTCTTTTATCTCTTTCTCTCTCTATAAGAAACGAACGATTGAAAAAGAATGTTTTATTTTTGTATTATATGAACTCTCTTTTTTTTATGTGAAAATATTTATATTAATTTCTTGTTGTCTGTTGGAATATTTAATCAAATTATAACATACAGTATATGATGTCATCTATTATGCTGTGTCATCTATAATCACTTAAGTCATTTTATCACCTTTTTTGTGGCAAGTCACTAAAAAGTCATTGTCGTTTAAAGTGAGTTACTATACAATAGTCGCATACTGTCCCTATGAGCTAATATGAGATTTATAAAATATATAAAAGATTTTTGTCACTTCTTTTAAAAAGTAGTCACTATTTTTCGTCCGATTACGGAATATGGCAATATAATTTAAGTTGGTTCTTTGTAAAAAAATTATAATCCAGCGCGAGAAAAGCAGTGTATCTTCTTTATACCATTTCTATATTTCCAATTAAATGCGAAAATTTGATAGTTCTATTTTGATGTTTTCCGAACAATGACGTAGCTAACGATATAGCAAAGTACGATTATTGCTCATTCTGCGGAGGCATTATCTGTAAATAATGTGCGCCATTTCTCTACAAAAGTATACGCACGTCGCAACAAAGCCGATCGATATTTCATTTGGTGGCTACCCGCTTTAAACCTCGGACGTGTTGCCACAAGACCGGATTGCTTTGCCGGACAGTACTGAGTCATATTACAGTTTGTATAGCAAGGATGTTGACAGACACTTCATTAGAGTTTATACGATTTTACCTCGTTTATTTATTTCTTTGAATTTGCTTCAACCCTATATAAATTCATTTATACGTTGAGAGATAATTTCTGAATCTATTCAAGGTATTGTAATTTTTTTGTTTTAATTTTTCATTTGATTTAATTGTTTGATTTGACCGTTTGATTTATTGACGATTGTTATGAAACTTGTTGCACAATTTGTTGTACAATTTGATGCATTTAAATACACATATATGCGTGCAAACACGGACATGCATGTATGCACATAGCCAGAATTCAGAATGTACTTCTCACACACCGATTTTCGATTCTCCCTTATTCGGTGAAACTTCTGCAAAGTAGTTTCTTGGAGATCTTCATGTAACTTGGAAGGTTGATATCAAGTAGTTGTTAGCTCGCCTTCCCAAAGAAAGTAGTGGAGTGCATCGTATCGCGCATTGCAACCGAAAAGAAAGTCTCTGAAATGTAAAACGGGGGTAAAAAAAACTTTACGTATAATTTACATAAAAATAAAAAAGTCACGTAGAGAACTTGAGGCTCAAATATGAGAGACTTTTTTTATATAGAAAATTTGATATAAGTAACTTATCATTCGTAACAATAATTAGAATAACTTTAAACATGTAGTTAGCAAGATCAGAATGATAATTATAGTTCGTAAAGATGGTGTGCTATTTGTCAACGATAAGTAATCTTTCAGATAAGTAACTTTAAAATGTCGAAAATCGAATTCGATATTATCAATTTCGATCTGATGCATATATAGTTATCTTGTATGTATATTTATCTCTTTTTGTACAGTAATATCTACTCGAAGAGATACCAACGTATTTTTAGGAAAGAAACATATGTTTGTAGACGATAAGATAATTTTGTAGTCGGAAAAGACATTTTATGGATCGACAGATAAGCGGGAGATTGAAACGCAAGATTTGAAGCGATACAAAAAATAAAAAGATAGTAAAGAAATTTCCGTTCAAAAATTGTTTTCTGCCGATTTATGTCTTTACGTGATTTACTACACTTTTAACTAAATTTCATTTCAATATTTGTTTTCAGTAAAAATGATAAACACGAATATGATACCATGATATAATGGAACTCGCATTTCCCAATGTAGCTTGTTATGTATAATTAACTGATATAATTACCTGCGTGACATAATAATATGCTGTCGTGAAATGAAAGAGTAATACATTGCTTGTTGAAATTTTTTAAGCAAGTTATAATTTATATTTTTCTCTTTTGAAATATTTTTAAATATTAATATTTTTCAATGAATGATATCTTATTTTTATTAAAGTAATAATTGTAGTTCTCTTTTTCTCTCTGTCTCTCTCTTTCTCTAATGTTGTTTATGTAACAGCCTTTTTTTGTATAAAACAGCACACGTAGTGATGCGACGAAAGTTATTACTCCAAAAGTTAAGGTGTTTCGACATATACTAATAAATCACCTACATCTCTACGTGCATATGACGGGGAGTGACGTCTGTACTTTCACGCAGTTTTATGGGTTTTGGACTTTTCAGCGAGCCATTTATACGATATATAGCTAATAACAAAGTTCTCATATGTTACAGCACTAAAAAAATTGTGGATGTTGAATCGAGAGAAATAGCTAAAAATAGATAAAATTAGAAAAAATAAAAGAAGTTATATTTATGCGATGTAACGGACAGTTTTTTTAATACTCATGAATATTTATAAAAATTTTATTTAAAAATGCAGCAAATCATAATTTTGACACGAAACGCTCTCACTTTCTAACTGCAAATAATATATTCTTCTGCGAATAAACGTTATTTTTAACAACAAGCAACAAGCATGCGATTTATTTTTGTTTGTCGTACGACAGTGTTGATTTTAATTTATTCATTCAAATTATGCGCAACATAGTTTGCTGGAAATAGCTTTTATGTTTAACGGAAGTTGCGCATCTCTGATCGAATTTCTCAAGAAGAACATCTGAAAAACTGAAGCTGTAGAAATCTTTCTGACCTGAACAAGACAATGCACTTCCTCGCTCGTCCCTTGTATTATCAGCTCGTCCCGTACGGTCTTTTACTATTATAGCCTTTACTAAATCGGTTTTGCATAATCCCGTTTGAAATCGGTTTTACTCCGAGGATTCAAAGCGGATTGTACGTGCCCGAATTTTTTACACGTTTTATTTCAACAAGTAAAGAGACCGCTATGTCAATTTAGTCTATTATGTTTACGTTTAATTTATTAAATTTACTTTATTAAATTCACATTTTTTGTGTTATTGTGCTGAATCATTTGAGAGACGAAACAGAGTAAATTTTATAAAATTATAAATTATGTTTGTACATTCGTACATTTTTTATATCTTTAGTTCAGCCAACTGTTAACTTTTCACGTTACTCTTATATCCGATTATCTTATCGATCACAAATTATTTTTGTTATTTTGAAACGAGTACCTGTTACACCTTAATACAAGTACGTTTGCCCATACGGCTGTAGAGATATGTGTAAAGGAGAATTGTTTTTGTGTGTGTTATCTATTGGGATGTACACAGTACGTTCTCTTTACTGTCTGATCGAATCAAATGCGAGAGAGCGAGCAGTCCGCTTGGAATTCTCTGAAGCTCGATATAAATTCTCGACTATTGGTTGTGCAGGAGAAAATCAGATTAAGGAGCGTAGAACGATTTACCAATAACGTGTCGAGAAATTTTTTGTGTGATACCATGGATGAACGTGGCAGCGAAAGGGAGATGAAATCGATAGGATTAGTGGGATCGTGACAAGGGCGTTCCTCCTGGGTGACGCGAATACGGGAAAACTCGTCGCACTGCGAAGCGGAATTTCAGCCTGCTGCATCTGTGTGTAACCACAGCTCTGAAATTACGCAACAAGCGCACGTCCATCTTGCTCGTCGGTTCGATGCCCGTCCCGAATGCATATTGCCGTAATAATCCATAAACAGCGGCGTCATCGGTGGCGTTTGGTATTATCGGATTTGTAAACTGGCCAACGTTTGTGACACGGTACGGTAAACTCATTGACGTTCAAATATTCTCCTCCCTACCTCTTCAATTTCCAACTCTTCGACCCGTTCTATCGTATTGTGATCGTAGTCGTGCAGTATATATGCATACTTGATGCCTGAGGATCGACATAGTAGTCTCCGTTTTGTGGAATAATTCGTGGGTTATATTCGTGAAACTGAAGAGTCTTACGCGGAAACTCGACGGTATGCTGATCTTAATTTCCCTTGACTCAATTTCATACCAACGACAGTGGTCGAAAATAACGAAAAGCTACTTCATCAAATTTCTGAAAAGTTGTCAAATAAAACTTGACAAATGCTGGAAATAGATCATATCCTGGAAAAATATCGAATCGTTATAATTTATGAGACATCAAACAAATGTGATTTTGTTAAAGCACGATGATTACTCAAATTGGCTTAACTTTTGATAGATTTTATTTTGAAAAATAATTACACGTGTTTATACTGTGACGCACATCGAGGATACATATAATTTTGTGTAATTTATGGACAACGGTGACTAGTTTCTAATTAGCGATGCGCATGAAATTTCAGTGGAATGAAAAGTGACCCGCGGAGGCTGAAATTACATAGGTGCTCTTATGCAGGATAAGTTGGCTTATCGATTAAGATTAAATCTATGGCTACAGCTACACATATATTAAATTACCGCTGGAAATTATTTTTGTAACAAGAGAATTTGATATTTTGTGCTCGCCTTATACGATGATTTATAGAGCATTATGTAGGCGTAATGATAGACTGCATTTTGTCAAATTAAAATCATATAACTAACAATAAGTAGTAAAATAGTTCCAACATCATTATTATGCTGGTCGAGTTTGGTTTTGCTTTTATTCGACAAAATCCTGTCATAAACAAAGTCGAAGTGATACAACTTTCTCGAGCAATAATCCGTTGGATTTATCACTGAACTTTTAGATTCAGCAGCCATGCCTGTATACACTTGCATCGTATCCGTTTACGAGATGATTCGACCAGCTTGCAATTTCCTACTCTAGGATGTGTCAAAGTTCTGATGTTATCCAAGTTTGTACGATTTCCTTCGTGTATCTTACCGGAATTACGATCGAATTTCGTTAAAATATCGATACGTAACTTCTTGAAATATGACTGAAAATATTTTTTTAATACAATATGCAGTCTTTTTAATACAATGTATATTCTTCTTGGACATTTAATAAAAGAAATTATAAATTTTGAACTTATCATTTATTAGTGACACGTATTCTTTCACATACAAGAAGATTTAAAAATAAATTTTGAAACTGCTTTTTACTGACATAGAATTAGTATTTTGTTATTTTTATACGAATTTTTCTTTCATTATATTTGTTTAATAAGGGGGAAGAACCATATTTCTGGTTATTCTAACCAAAATTTGATTATAACAACTTTTGGTTAGAATAATAAAAATTATATTGTTTTAATCAAAATTTGGTTAAACTAAATTTGTTTAATTATACATACTAAACATTTCTGTCGGTGTACGGAATATTAAAAGTTCAATTCATTAATTTGTATAAATAAAAGTCTTTAGAGTAATAAATAATATTTTTTCCTTAACTTAACTCAATAACATCAGAAGGTTATTTAAGGATAAAGACACAAAAAAATGAATTCTTAAAGAAATGCGTAAATGCTTTAATCCAAGAATATTTTATGCTTAGAAAAGCGCCAAGAATAAACAATTTCCGATTAACATTAAATTATTCGTAAAATAAAATAAATTTTATTCTTAATTCAAAATAAATTTTATTTCAATAAAAGAATAAAGTTGCATTCGTTCAACACTAAATATGCTTACGTTAGCATTATTTTTTTTCAATACTTTTGTCAACTTAAACCTCCAGTATGCTTTTTACTAAAATCAAGATGATAGAAACTAATAGTAAGTGATAGCTTTGTAAATGAAGTACCACATTTATAGAGCATGCTTCCCAATGTGCACGAGTACAAGTTCCCAAGAAAAACTGAATTGAACTTATATTCTCTACTAATGTAGCTTAAAAGCAAGTGAAATGCTGAAACCGTTTTACCAACCTCCGTTAGCATATTGCAAATAAGGATGCAAAAAACAGACAATCAACCTCATCACAATAGTAGAGAACGCTGATATACAGGCGGATCCGCCGCGACGGATTCATTGCTCATCTCGCCCATTTAACTGTGGACAGCAGATCCGCGAATCTGCCGCGGAAAATCCGCCAGCGTATATAGGCGTCTCTTCGTCATGTAGCAGTGACAAAGTCGGCCGGCTGTTCGCGCATCCCCATTTGCAATATAACTGACAGAAACATTAGGACGAGCTGAATACTTCATTCACCCTTAAAAATTGAATCACATTTAGAGGTATGTTCCACGAATGCAACAGAGTTCACTCACAAAACCACTGTCAATCGTCATTCACACCCATGTACTTTCGACATCTTGATATTACTGAGGGGCCCTTATATACTGTTGCCACCAGCCGGCGAATTTTCAAATTTGTAATTCTTAATC
>Ga0157363_1002413_pt1 | contig 16453 bp, 14 predicted proteins | sample AttsexASBM1_FD_111477 | JGI IMG/M metagenome (GOLD analysis project Ga0157363, IMG submission 111477) | Fungus gardens microbial communities from leaf cutter ant in Ribeirão Preto, State of São Paulo, Brazil - Atta sexdens ASBM1 | ecosystem: Host-associated > Fungi > Mycelium > Unclassified ... | reverse complement strand
GTGTAAACTATTATATTTGTATACGATAAAATATTCTCGTAATAAAGTATGCATGAGTGCGTACGTGCGCGTGCGTATGTGTGTGTGTGTGTGTGTGTGTGTGTGTGTGGTGTGTGTGTGTGTGGTGTGTGTACACAACATTATACTTCATTTCATATATATATATATATATATATATCATTTTGTGAGTGATAAAAAATTGTCAGAGGCGCAAGTAACTCGTAACGAGTGAAAGTTTAAAGGAAAAGAGTAATTTAGAGCTGTTGCGCAAGATATATACTTTTGTCGCCGATTATTTTAGGATTCGATAGATTCGCGATCGCAGGAGAATTAAGGCTTCCCCCAACGATAGATATTAATGGCTGACAATTACAGTAGGATGGAATGGGTGGAGATCATAGAGCCACGCACCAAGGAACACATGTACGCGAATCTGACCACAGGAGAATGCGTATGGGATCCTCCACCGGGTGTACCTGTGTAAGCTACTTCTATATTGACTTTTCTAAATTGACTTTTTCATTTCTATCAATATAAATTAACTTTAATCTCCATTCAATTTACTTTTCGTCTTTTTATAATCTTTAAAATTAAAAAAAGACGAAAGAATAAGTTGAACCGAGATTAAAGTTAATCTACATTGGTGGAAACGAGCATAACAGTTTTCATCTAGGGCAGGAAACCTAGGCAAATTTTAAAAAATTTTTTTATATAATTTTTTATATAATTTTTTAATTTCCATATCTTCTGGATTCCATTTCAATTATATGAAAAATTGAACTTGTGTGAAATAATTTTCACACACAATGTAGGATGCGTTTCATCTGGCGCTCACAACATTCACGAATATCATTTATTCTTGTTTATAACATGCATTTGAAATACTTTTATTTAAAAAGCAGTATTTGTAAGACATTTGTATTTTATATTTCAGCAGAGCACATGAAAGTTTTTGTATTTTGTACTTTATGGGAGCATATAAAAATATTTTATATTTGATATTTCAACATTAATAACAAAAGATTGAAAGTATTTCGTGTTAAGATCGATAATCGATGTTATTTTTTAAATTACAAAATACAAAAAAGACTTTCAATCTTTTGATTTTAAATGCAAAATACAAAATACACTTGTATTGTAAATACACTTGTATTGTAAATATGTTTTAAATAAAAGTATTTCAAATACATATCTCCAAGCATGTCCTTATTCAACATTTGATTTGAAGAAGAAAGAAATGCTGCGTTCAGTATAAAAAGCAACTTTGCAAGTATTGTAAAATTTTTTAATATAAATGATTTATACATATAGGTCTATACTTACACTTGAAATTGTTTTAAGTACAATTTTAAGATGTAATCAAGGATTAACATCTTAACATAACATTACTTAAAACGATCTTAAAATAAGAATGAACTATGAATATTACTCTTAGATTCAATGAGAAATTAAGGGCAAGGCCAATCATATTAAAGAATTTTACAACAGTTGCAAAGCTGCTTTTTCTGCTGAACGTAGTCATTTGATTCCAAGAGTGTTGCGGGGCTCAAGTGGAATGCAGTCATAGTTTGTATTGTGATAAACAAAAAATGTTATATAGACACAAGGCTCAATAACGGATAGTTTTTGAGCAATGATGTATCAAAGGTGTAAAGCCTGGGACAATTGAAAAACAATAGGAACAAGAAATAACAGATTTTAAACTATCAGAAATTATGTGTATACAGATAAGTTAAAATATTTATGGTTTCTAACAGATTGAAATTTGTTTTTCTTTGTTCTTATTGTGTTTTTTAATTATGTCTTTAAAACTTGTATTCATAGATTATCTTTTGTACACTATAGTTGCTTTCCATTAGTGACACAAGTCGATACAAGCTTTATTTTATTTTTCTTAGCATTCAGTGAAGATAAAATGAACAAAGACAAAATGACACTTGTGTTGACTTGTATCACTAAATAGAAAGTACCCTCATAGTTTAAAAGCTATCCATTATTGAGCTTTGTGTTTATCATATATTATATATTTTTTGTTTACCACATTATCACATTATAAGCTATATGTAAAAACAAATTCATTTCACCGGGATCCAATTTTCTGTACATATAATTATTTTTTTTTAAATTCTTCCTTTTGTCAGAATTTCTGTATAATTTTATAACTTTTTAAAAAATTTCTCTAATTTTTATAATTTAAAATATTTGTCAGAATGCTAACAAAGTCTATATTTTTTCTAGAGTTTTTTAATGTATGTGTAAATATTCTGAAATATTCTAAGATTTCTCTTTTTTATATTTTTCGGAGAAAATTTATAAAATTTGAAGAAAATTAAGAGGTATTTTTCAAAAATCTTCATGAATTTTTAAAATATGAAATATTCTTAAAAATATGAAATATTATAAGAATTCTTTTTTGCCAGAGGTTTTCTGCATCTATTCGATATTTCTAAAAATTCATGAAAAAATTAGTCTCAAAATATTTGTTGCAATAAATCTAGTTTTTTTAAATCACCGGCGGATAGTATATTTTCAAAGTTGGATCAATATGTAAGACCTAGTTATAATTAGCTTTTATTTTAAAGTTATATTTTAAAGTTAAATTCAATTATATCCACTTAATTTAATTATATTATACGTACCGATTAATTATTTTAAAGTGGTATTATTGTAATTACTTTAAAGAAAGTTGTTTTAGAGAAAGTACTAAGTCATCAGTACTAAGTTATCACAATATGTAGTACACGTCCCGTTTAATAATCTGTAGGAAAAAGACGGACAACAATCAATGGTGGGAGTTATTCGATCAGAATACCTCACGGTTTTATTATTACAACGCAACGTCTCAGAAGACCGTATGGCACCGCCCGACGGACTGTGACATCATACCGTTGGCGAAACTTCAGGTAAAATAAACATTTCGATATCGTTTGATTTGATTTAACACATTTCTTATACAATATTGATGCTGCGATGTGAATCACACATTGATTGAGTTATTCCTATGCGTTGAAAGTACCGATAAAATCCAGATAAGATCGTGCCCCTTATTGAAGTATCTGTCGGGATCTGTACTTATGAATCACATAAAATCTGCGAGTTCCGCATATCCTCTCGCACGCGCACGAGTGTATACATATTCATTGATGTATGTGTATAATGATTTGTGAGTTTCTCTGGAATAACGTACGTTACAGAACTCGTGTATCTTAAAGTGGCGGAGATATAAGTGTGCAAGCGCGTCTGCTCTCTTCTCAGTTATAAATAGATGTTTGCAGCAGGGAGAAAAAACTCTGGTTTACATTATACTACAGTACTATCATGAAACTTCTTTCGTGATAATGTTATTAGTTCATTTTAGATTTGACAAAAATATAGTTGCCAGATGTTCCGGAAAACTTATATTCTATGATACTTACCTATTATAATATATACGATTAAATATAACATTATAAATTACTTTCTATTTGTGTCATACGTTTTATAAAACATATTTTTTTATTATTCTCCTACATTTTATATATAAAGAAGATTAATGTTGGCGATTAATTATCATTAACTTATAATTGTTTTATAAATCTGTTAATTTATTTATAAATTCTTATATTTGTATAGACGTTAAAACAGAATACAGAACCTGCAAGCGGTAGCACATCCGATACTCAAAAAGTAACTGAGCCGAGAAAGAAAGAATCTGTTTCGACGCAGACGCAAACTCCTTCAGTTAGTCGATCGACACGATTCAATCACCAGGAAAATACGAATCTCACTCCGACATTGGTAAATTTAATTTTTTCACAAGGATTAGACAATATATACATTTGGAGATTTTACATGGCTACATTTTTTTCTCGTAGCAAGCTCTTTCTCTTGGTAATGCAAATAAAACACGGACTTCTACGGTTGGCGTTGATCTTCAGACTTCTCCTCCTTCTCCGTCTCCGTCCGCGAGGCGACATCATCATCATCATCATCATCACAATAACAGGCATCACAGGCATCATGATGTACCTACGACACGTAATAGACAACACAATCATTCACAGGATTCTGGTAGATCCAGCGACAGTTCCGTCTCGCATAGTAGGACCTCCTTGGAGTCGACCGGTTATCGTTTGTTGGATTCGCCGCATAGGCATCATCACCGTTCAGCCGCACAAACGCCGGTGAACACTGCACAATCCTCCCCTAGGCAGCACAGTAGTGGTACTCTGGAGACTAGATGCCACAAGAGCGGGACTCTCGAAAGTGTGAAAAATCAGAAATCTGTATCGTTAGTAGGAGAACCACCGCCACTGGGTCTATCGCTTTCGACCAGCACACCCCTGTTTAAGAAGAAGACATTCACTGATCCACAACGCGAAGGTAGGGCTGGAAACTTGGATCTAGACAAAAGTAAAAATGGTAAGGATGTATAATATATTTATGTTTTTATGCTTTTGCCATAATTATTTGTTATATGCAAGTTCCCCCCTACACACACACACACATACACATGCGCGCGCGTACATTTTTCTTATCAATTGATTTTTCGATATTTTAGGCAGAGAAAGTAGTAGAGGCTCGTATGGTCCTGAGCCAAGTACATCGCCATATCGCGATTCTCTGATGGAATCTCGAGTTTTCAGGCAGGAAATGCCACCATATCGTCCGCCTGAGGTTCAACTTAGCCATAGTTACAAATCACAGAGCGAGAAATATGGTTCCTTAATGGAGAGTGGAAATCGTTACCATAGGGATAGAGAACGGGAAATGCAGCAGCATCATCGGGAACGAGTCAATAGTCTTGACAAGACGAACCCGCCAGGCTTTTATCCGAGTTCCATGCACTCGAGAAACATGAATAAACAGCCGCAGGATGGTACAGGTAGTATAGGTAGAAGACATCATGGATGTTCCGCGTCGCTTTCGGAAGCGAATGTCAGGGACGTATATGGTGCAATGTTATCTGAGAGAAACGATCCTGCCAAGAGTCTCGGCAGATCTGCTGGCGTACATAGTGGTAATTCTTCAAAACAAAGAGGTCTTGAAGCGGTAGAGCGGGAGAGAGAGCGGGAGCGAGATAGGGAGAAGGAGTATAGGCGAAACACAGCGTGCAATAACTCATTGGATAGTAAGCATTGGATAATATGCAAGATAATCTTTATATTTCTTTCGCCACCTTCCTGTATATATGTGCACGTATTTTTTGCAATACATGAATAATTATTATTTTATAAGGTGTGCCGCAGCCGTTGGGTCGTAGTTACAGTTTTGTGCAACAGCAAAAGCAGCAACAAAAGATGCAGCAACAGTTACAGCAACAGCAGCAACAACAGCAGCAAGTTAGAAGGAGAGAACGAGACGACGATGCTATGCACGAACGTTACTTGATGATAAGTCAAACCCACGAACAATCTAGACAGAGACTCAGTAGTAACACTAGCAGTAGTAACAGCAGCAATAGCAGCAGCAACAGTGCCGCGGGTGAAGAAACTGAGGGTCACGCCGAAGGAGACGACAGCAAGAAGAAAAGAAGTAATGGAAATCCCAGTCCCCCGCCATCGCCGTTTTATGGTAATCTTCTGGCTGATGCTGATCATCTGTTACCATTACAACATTATATCCTTCAACAAGCAAAATTATCAGGTAATAAATAAAAAATTTTTATGATATTGTAATTTTGTGCGATGGAATATGTTTTATTATTTTTCTTCTTTTATTCACAAAAGGTTGTTACAAGTTTGGAGATCCTTTATTAGTAGAAGAAGGGGAAGATTCTTTAGATGAAGAAGGTGGTAGAGGCGAAGGTATTGGCGGAAGAGGTGATGACGATTCCGATGATCAATTCGCCGACGACGAAGCGGCCAGCAATCAAGGCGATTCTTCCAGTCAAGAATATCTCGAGGATCATTACGCGGGTAAGATATTATTTTGAAGAGCATAAAATGTTATACGTTTTTATTGAATAGTCGTAATTAACGACATATCTTTTTTATGTTTTTTAGATTTAGGTAATTACGATACCGCGGGCTTAGCGACTTATTATACCACAGCCGATACCCTGACAAGGCCGCAAGCGCGACCGCCTTCACCGCCGAATATCGTGTCTCAGACGGAAGCGAGAGATAGCGTAGTAACCACTAGACAGGTTTCTATACCCACCGTAAGTTCAACTCCGAGTATCGGTATAACGAATGTTGATAACACTGACCTGGAGGAAGCGCGGAGAGACGATAGTACAGGCGGTGGCGACATCGAAAAATATGCACAGGACAATCTCAATTTAAATTGCGGCAGACCGAAAGGACTGAGACTGCTGTTTCGAAAGAAGTTCAGCGTTCGGGACATTCTCAGTTGGTCGAAAGATCCGATCCCGCAACCGATGCTCGCGATGGTGGACGGTGAGAAACTATTAAAAAGAGAGGCTTGCAATTTATTCCGATTGGTTCAAGTATATATGGGAGATCGTAAAGCAAATGTTGGTATGACATTGGACGGCGTCGCCATGGATATCGTGAATACTGCGTTCACGAAGCCGCCTCTGCGGGATGAGTTGTATGTTCAGATCTGTCGGCAGACGACGGAGAATCCGCGGAAGGAGAGCCTGCGACGCGGATGGGAATTGATGGCTGTGTGTCTGGCTTTCGTGTCGCCTAGTGCTACATTCGAGCCCTACTTGGAGGGTTACATGAATAGGCATCGTGATCCTAACTTCCAGTTTCCCGAGGTCGCCAAGTGGCCAATACACGTGCAAGTTAGTCATTACGCGACCGTAGCCTGTAGACGATTACAGCGGATCGGCGCGCACGGTAAGCGGCAGCCTCGCAAAGCCACGGTGGAAGATATCGACCAAGCGAGGGTAATAAATTGCACTAACAACTTACTAAAATATTAATTACTGAATATAAATTAATTCACTTTGCATTAATACAATAATATTCTGACATGTCCTTTGTGTTTTTCTCATAGATACAAATTTTCCGCGCGTCTATGTTCGGCGCGACACTCTCGGAAGTAATGGCTTTACAAAGGGACCGCTTCCCACTTAGAGAGTTACCATGGATACAGACTACGCTGACGCGCCAAGTGCTTGTGCGTGGTGGTACGCTAACTGAGGGTATCTTCCGAGTGTCCGCGGACGCCGATGAAGTCAGCGCGTTGAAATCCTGTCTGGATAGGTTTGAGGATGGGGCGATTTTGGCAGCTTCCCAGGACGCTCATGCACCCGCCTCCTTATTGAAATTGTGGGTACGCGAGTTGTACGAGCCGTTGATACCGGATTCTTTCTACGTAGAATGCGTGTCCATGCGACATGACGATCCGGAAGCATCTGCAGCAAATGTGGCTACGCTTGTCGAACGTTTACCGGATCTTAATCGTCGTGTGCTGTGTCATCTAATACGCTTCCTACAGGTAAGAGACCATTTTATACATAAATCGATAAGAGAAAGTCGAATGAAAATTTGTCTGTTATTTTCATCGTGCGCTTAGCGATGTGCAATCGTGTGATTCTAAATTTGTGTTTATTACAAATTTGTGTTTATAACAAAATATTACGCTTCTTTAAACGAAGTATAAACCTATATACACAGTAATGTTTAATGCTATACGCACGGTGAGAGTATAAAGATTCAAGAGCAGCATGCACTCAACATCATTGAATCAAATTGAATTGAATGTCTTTGGAGAACATTTGCTACGATACTGAAACAACTTTACAGATATTCGCTAGACCCGAGGTGGTCGCCCGTACTAAAATGGACGCCAATAATCTTGCGATGGTGATGGCGCCGAATGTATTGCGGTGTACGTCCCAAGATCCTCGGGTAATTTTAGAGAATGCACGGAAGGAGATGGCCTTCGTCCGTACTCTCATCGAGTCATTAGACACCGCTTGGGTCGATGATCTTCACTGACCGTATCCTATCGCGCTAGAAAAAAGTCCGCTCTAGACTATTATGCCAAATGAATCAGCTGTATAGTCACGTCTATTGTTAGTTATCTCTTTCTCTCTCTTTCTCAATTTATCTTCACACACTCTTCTTGTTTGTCCAGTCACCAGTTTTCCCCCATAGTCCTCCTATATAAATGTTCTTCGTAACGGTAATTTAGTGCTAAAGTCTACCAAGCTAATCGATCAAACCTGCTCCCTTATTTCCTATTTATTATTTATACACAGATTCTATGTTATATGACAGATTTTAGAGATTATATTAGATTATATTATGTATATCGCTATATTATATCATATTATATATTTTACCAATCCCTTGTTACCGCGTCGAACAAACGTGGACGGCTTTTTTACTCAATCATTGTTGAATCTCGTGTAAGATAAAAGAGAAGAATCATGTGTTACCGTGTATAGCTGCGCTCCGCGATAATCTTTTTGTATAAGCGACGGATTAACGTGTAAAGCGTTTTATCGAGGAGTAAACACTGCGAAAGATTAGCAAGCTGTAGTCGCAGGTGTGTTTCTTCCCCCGAGATCTCCAAGAACAAATATAACACATTTTACATAAACTTCCACGAACACATAAATCTCACATATATTTTATAAAAATATCCCCATTTTATTTTTGTGCAATAGTATCCATACTTATAACTAATAAACTTTATTTTACAATGCAACAATCTATACAGATATAAAAAAAATAGCTCGGAGTATTCTTGTCATAAACAAGAATTGCCTTTTCATTACATGTTTTGTACATTTTATTTATAAAGATTATGAGCAAATAGCAGTATAGTTTGTCGTCTTTGAGTCACCGCATTTTGCGCATCTTTTTTTTTATAGTTCTTAAGCAAGAGAATATCACAACCTATCGTTATATTTGTATTGCGAGAGACAATATGATAATCATATCATCATAAAACAGAATAAGTGTCTCAATGTATAATACATAGATCGGCTTAATAGGAGCCTTACATTAGGGATCACTCAAGACTCTAGCGATAATCACATCCATAAGAAATTAATTTTAATGCGTTACGTCTACTGTTATATACAACATGTACATAGTAAATTGATCAATATTAATACTGAAGAAATCGTTATCAAAAAGAAAAAGAGCGAAAAGTTAACTTTTCTATCGCTCGCGGCTTTGATTTCGCTTCTAGACATCTATTCGCTAAGAATTTCTCTTCCTGCGAACGAACTGCTTTCGCAATCAACAATCGCGTTATTAAAATCTTCGCCGACGGGATAGATCTCTAGGAACTCAGTTAGATATATAGAGCAGTGAGTTGCGTCAGATCGTTTCGTCCATAGAAATGTTAATTGGTAGCTCGTGCCGTTGGGCCGCATTTGAAAAAAGCGACAGATCGCGAAAAATAGAGAAAGAGAGCACAAGTACATAAAACCGTCTCTCCTGTCGCTATATTATCGGCGAAAGAAATTATTAGACGATTACGAGGGGCCGCGATTCTCTCGTTTCGTTTCATTATCATTATCGTCATCATCATCATCATCATCATCATCATCATCATCATCATCATCATCATTGTCCGACTTTCGAGAACCGCCTCTGGATAGTAGCAGCTGCGTTTTGTAATTATATGACGCGCCCAAAATGCGATTTCCCGCCGCGGAACAGATCGTCAGCAATTGTCGACGAACGTGGCGGTGGATCCGCTCGCGATCTCTGCGTACTCCTGTCTGCTAACCGAGCAGAGCTTGCTGGAGAAATCCGCTTCGCGTTTTCTAAAAGCGGAATAAAGTTAAGTATGTACCTACAAGAAGACAAAACCCCCAAAACGTTATTGGCTGCATTCAGCAGAAAAAGCAGTTTTTGTAACTCAGATAGCATACAAATATTTTGGGATGTTCTATAAATATTCTCTTCTAAGAATATTCTACGAATGTATATTAAAAGCACTGTCAAGTATTAATGATATATTCAAATGGCATAATTATAAATGTTCTGTGAACATACGTAATATTTTGTACAAAATTTTATGGAACATACTATGTATTTTTATACGATGTTAAGGAATATTCTATAAATATTCTTTTCATTATGAATATGGAGCTAAATAGAATATTTTATGTATATCTATAGAACATTTGATTCAAATATTATGAAAAATATTTATATTTTATGAGAATATTCATCGAATCGTTTTATACTATTTGGGAAGATTCTTTAATATGGTTTTTGCCTTTAGTTTCTTACCGAATTTAATATAAACTAATCATATTAAAAATCATGTAACTAATTATATTATCTTATAACGGTTGCAAAACTATTTTTTCTGCTAAATGTAGCAGTTGTCACGCTCTAGTTTCTCACCCTCTGCCCGGAAGATCCATAGCATCTACTTTGACGCTGTTAACGTACAGACGATCATTACACCAGAAGAAGCACAGGGACCTGGGCTGCAGTACGTCCATATCATAGACCCAGGAGAGCTCAACCCGTCGGATCTTACCGATGTTGCCGATGGAACCTGTCGGATGAGCAACGACCATCCGCGCGGTCGATCCGTGCTCCAGTTTCATGTAACCGCTGCGGGATAGCTCGTTAAAAAATAGTGGCAGGTAGAAAAGAAGACGGAGGGGGGAGGGGGACTATCGAGCGCGAGAATATATATTCTCCGATATTTATGTGGCTCACGCAGTATCGGTTGTGCGAAGCGTGAAATTAAATATACATATATATAGTTGCCCTGACAAAAATTTTTCTTGAAATTTTTTATATAATTTTTCAGGATTTCTGAATTTGTCAAAATTCTTGTATAATTCTGTAACTTTTTAGAAGTTTCACAAATTTTTTATACGAATTACAACACTTCAAAAATGTTGAGAAAGTCCAGCAAATAAGTCAAAATGACGAAAAATAATATCAGCTTGTTTGCTGAACTTTCGTCAAAACGATCAAAACAAATAACGTTACATAGAGAGAATTTTTTCTTAGAGTTTATCCTGAAAATATAATAGTTCTGGGACAACACTGTATTTCGAAGAATTTTATGTAAATTTCTCTCATTCATTAATAAACCTACAAAATTGATTAATTTTACTAAAGTGCATAATAAAAATCTTTAAAATATTGTATTATACCACAACTATATTTTCAAAGTGAGCTCAACTATACTTTAAAAGATAATTCTCTCCATGTAGTTTGTTTTCTGGGAATCTACATATATCTTTCCTAAATTTTTTAAATACATAAATTCTGAAATTTTAAAATTTCTCAGTCTAAATCGTTTCCAAAGGAAACATATAAAATCTGAAAAAGTTTAAGATATTTTTCAGAAACCTTCATAAATTTAAGACATGATAAATTCTTAAAAATATTATATGATATGTGGCCTATATTAATTCTTCTATATAGTATACGTATAACGCAAACTATGCTAAACACATACATTTATCAATTCAAAGTTCGAAGTATGAATATGTGAATTAATGAGAATTTTTTTCATCAAAATGGTTAATTTGTATTATTAATCTTCGCAGTCGCAATGACCAAGAGCATAGACGAATGTGGGTTGTCGAAGCGATAACATTCGCTAGCACGATTACTTACCTGGGCGTGAGATCCATGTTGCGTATCATGCCTTTGTCGGCGTGGAGAGTGACTTTCATGAAGCCCTGCACCCAGCTCTCCGCGGTCGGCGGTCGGGCGAGGTTGATGGTAATTCTATAATGTCTTCCTAAAAGGTGATTATGATTGGTATCAGAGAGTATCTCAAGAGAGGAAGAGAAAAGAGAAAGAGAGAAAGAGAGAGAGAGAGAGAGAAAGAGAGAGAGAGAAAGGGGGAGTTTCGTTTACTGCTTTTATCGCGATACGCGCGCGGAGAAAGTCGCGTCTTTCGCGATAGAGAAAAGCCGCATTGCTCAGTAGATATTCTTCTTTTCCCATCGATAGCGAGAAGTTAACGGACGTCTATACAGGCAAATTGAATAAATTTCGATCGAAATGAACGTTCATATCTGACGGGCAAGATTTTTAATTGTGATTGCGATATTTCTTGTGCACGACACTTTTATGATATACAATCAAAATATCTATTTAAAAGCATAAGAGAATTTTGCATTGTAATGAAACATTGTAATGGAAAGCTGATGATCTCGACGATGTTCTTAAGCTACAGTTATTATTACTGGGAAAGTTAATATCGTTTTTAATTTTATAACGTCAAAATTCATCAGCATTAGTATAAGTAGTCTTAATATCGAAGATTATATAGCTAATCTGGATTATACATATCTATAGATACTAGATAACAAGAAATAGTGTTTGAATTTATTTTCGTTAACATCATTTAATCCTCCGGAGCTAACGATAAGCTCTACAAGTATTACAAGTATTACAAGTATTACAAGTATTACAGTTATTATGTTGGATTTGGAAGACTCATTTAATTTATGTTAATTAAAAGGCTCTCTAATTAATTTTAAGAGACTGCCTAAGCGGAACAAATCACAATAACGTTAAAATGACGTTAAAATAGTAATGATTGAAAAGTAAATGATTGAAAAGTGCTTTTATTCATCATTTTAAAGTCATTATGATGTCATGATGACTTGTGTTCTTCTTGAGCAAAATAACATAACTCGTATAAAAAAGAATGTATGTAAGACCAGTATTTATAATCGGTTCTTATTTTAAGATCATCTTAAATAATATCTTAAGATACTAATACAGCCCTCCTTAATTCGTAATATCTTAAGTCTGTACTTAAGACGATCGTAAATATAAGAATCGATTATAAATACCAGCCTAAGAATATTTCAATAAGAATAATCTAAATTTGCAGATGTAACATAAAGAAAATTTGAATTGTTTGACATTTTTGACCAAGAGATTTATAATTGAGTGGGTTCAATAGATCTACTGTCACCTCTGGAAGATTAAGAATCTGCTCAACCGCTTTCAACAGATATCGTACTCACTGCAATACGGATCATCCTTGCCCGTCATAAAGAAGAATTTGGAGCCCAACAAGGACGAGACATCTTGTCCCATGGCTTGGCGTTTTATCAGCGCAGGACTGGTGTCCGCGTGGTAACCCATCACACCGCAGCTCAGGCTGTTGTTGCTCTTGCAGGAGAAGCACTCGCCTCGCAAGAAGCTTGCGTAGCTCGAGCACTCGTGCGCCACGTACTGGCACTTGGAGTTGATGCTCTCGATGAAGAGCTTGAGCGCACGCACGTGGTTGCAGGCGACCAAGACGCGCGAAGCCTCCTCGAGGCCCTCTCGTATTAAGGTAAGCGGCAGCGATGGCGTGGTCTCGCTCAGATCTGTGCAACCGGGCTGTTCCTTGCCGTTGTTAGGATAGAAATCCAGGTGTCCGCAAGGTTGGCTCATCCCATATCCTGGAAGGCCTTGCCATGTACTACGTTAGTTTAGAGAATGTGACTCACGGTGGGAACGCGACGGAGCTCCATTTATTAGAGAATTTATCGAAACGATAATTGACGAATATTGTTACATATATGTTTAATAAATAAAGATTTTATCAAATAAAGCTATATCTAGAAAGAAAAAAGTCTAATCGTATTAATTGAAAATTGAATAGAATATGTCTTGGAAAATAAATGAAGCAAAATTCTTCTATAAATTACGATAGAGATAAGTATGATTAAATCCTTCCTGTTAAACATACTAGAATTTCTTGATAATAATATTAAAATTATTTAGTTTGATCAATATAGCTTTTTAATAAAAAAAAGAACATCTAGTGAATACATTAGAAATTTTTAAAATCTGCTCACATTGCTTGAAATTTCCAAAAATTTTTACACTTAAAAGGAGATAAATATATATATATATATATATATATATATATATATATATATATATATATATTTGGGCGTTGAAGAGAGAGAAAGCGAAGCTGTGAGTACAAAAAGTACAAGCAACGGACCTATAGATTCAACTAAAAATAGTAGGTAATCAAATCCTCATATTGAAATCTATCAAATATTCTAGCTACAAAATATCGAACCTAATTATGATAACAAAAATTTTCTTTAATCTTAATCCAAAATAGATTCTACTATCATCTTGTTGATGTAATCAAAATATCTTTCTTAGTAGAATTATTTTTGCTTTCATACATTGAGATATTTCTCTTTTTATTTTAAGAAATTTTTGAATTACTACAAGTTTTCATGAGATTTTATAAATTGATTTTGAATGATTGAACTTAATTTTTTAAGTTCTTGTCATTCACAAGTTACAAGTGTTTTATAATGTTCTTAGCTGATTGGAAAATTAAACATTGATTTTTTCGTAATTCTAGTAGATTTGTCATCTTTCGTGTTTCTTCATTTTAATCAATAGAATTTCCTAGTTTTTCATCGTTATATGCACGCTCGAACTCAATAAGAATTCGAAGCGATAGTATCTATTGCGCGTTTACCTAAGAAAAATATGCTCTTTCCATCGGTATGAATTACGTCTACCAGTTGGGCGTCCGTGTAATCTAGGCGAAGATGGCTCGGCATTCCTTGGAAATATGGCTCCGCAGGATCTAACCCGGTAATACGTCCAATATTGCCGCCCAATTTCTCGCCCGCATAACCGGCCGTGTGGGCACCGAGGCTGTGTCCGATTAAATGTATGTCATTCGGATCTAAGCCATAGTTTGTCTGAAATTTTATCAGAAATAAGGATATACATATAAATACAGTATTTTGCTACAATCATACAATTAAAAAAATATATAACATAAAAATAGAAAACGATTTATGTCATACTTGATGCTACGAATTTAGAGATTTTAAAGATTTTTTTAATTAGTCAATTGATAAAATTCTTTTTTCTAATTAATCAATTAAATGTTTCGCAATACTAGTACTGTAGCGTTAAGTGGATTGGATTATAATGTATATAAATGACGTACTTATATATTTAGCGTTTGTATATATTTGTATATATTTAGCGAATTTAGAAATTTAGAGTGACTTGGACACCCCACACATGGGTAATAAAGGATTAATGGGATAATCTAGAAACATCTCTTACTTGTAAGTGCTTGATGAGATGAGCTATTTCGAGTCCAACCAGTCTCGTGTTCGCTGTCGCTTGGGTGTACAAAGGTAGACTTCCACCAGCCCAGTCGACCACGATAACATTGTAATCACCGTGCACCAACAGCTCACTCCTCATTTCCTATGAGTATATTTTGTGGGTAAATAAATGGCGATAATTTTCGCGTGTTATTTAAGAACTGCGTCTGTCATCAAATGTAATTGTGTCACTAGGTCGCGTATATCTATTTCAAACACTGATGCAATGTAGCAAAAAAGTACATTTCTTTACCAATACGTCTAGCTCGCAACGCTAGACGACGATGGTCGGGCGATGAAGATGCACGATGTAGGCTAGTCTTTGGTACATGCAATTGGTATTATGAGTATGACAGTTTGATTGCGAATACATAACGCAAGGATTTCTATAAAAATCTAGGACGATAAACGAGTATTGGAATAATAAAAGGATAAAACTCACCTTGACCCAGTTGCTGAGTGGAGTGTCTATAAAGCCATGTATAATGAATTTGGTTTGTCGCTTAGGATTGAAGTTCGAGTTTTCGATGGATTTATTCTTGGCCACTTTTAATATTTGACCCTGAAGGAAAAATGACTGGACATTATTAAGTGTACACATTATTAAGTGTACACATCTGTAAGAGAGTCAATTATTCGAAGAGTTTGTTCAAAATCATTTATGCCAATTTCAAATGCGTGACGCATATACATTATTATTGAGAAGGACAATGCATGCTAATTGCAAGAATTGTACTCATATATAAACGCGCGTATTTGTTTCCAAGGAAAAAAATATTAACAAAAGAAAAAGTTATGAGATATCACGGATTTACATTGAACAAAAGTACGTATCTATTTCATTTGTATTTTTTTTTAAACTGACAATACCATTCGAAAGCAAAGTGCAAGTTTCAGCTTTAAGAATCTACAGTGGGACGATTTTTAAGGAGTTATAAGAACGATCAAAATTAAAATGCTTCTTTTATTTAATTCGCGAACCCAGTAACAAAAAATTTTAGGAATATTAAAAAAAAATAATTTTGTAACGAAAACTTTAAGCTTTCACATTAAAAAGTCGACATTTTTCTCAAATTTTTTTAGGCATATAACAGACCTATAAAATGAGAAGAAAATTTCTTATTTTGCTGTAAATTTTCTATGTGTAAAAATTATCAAACTCACTGGAACTCAAAAAACATAGTGACCTTTCAAAAGTATTGAAAGATTCAAAACTTTTTCTTTTAATTTAAATTTTGTTCATTTTTAATGAAATTACAGCTAGTTGAATATTAAAGTTCGATATAGAGCTACGAACTTTCGTTTCAATCCAATATTTGCCAATTCCGTCAATCGTAAAGCGTATATTCAAATTTATTTTAATTTCACGATTCAGCAGTTTTATTATTATTATTAGCGAAGTGAGTGATATACGTTTGCGTGTGCTTATGGTAGAGTATGTGATTTCACCGT
>Ga0157363_1002412_pt1 | contig 16454 bp, 12 predicted proteins | sample AttsexASBM1_FD_111477 | JGI IMG/M metagenome (GOLD analysis project Ga0157363, IMG submission 111477) | Fungus gardens microbial communities from leaf cutter ant in Ribeirão Preto, State of São Paulo, Brazil - Atta sexdens ASBM1 | ecosystem: Host-associated > Fungi > Mycelium > Unclassified ... | reverse complement strand
TTGTTGTCTGTTTTATCTTACCCGAAATATTTTATAATCTTTGAGTGCATTTGAGAAGATGCTATTAACATCATTCTTTGTATCATTCTATTTTTATTCTTTATTAAACATAAAATAAAGGTAGAATGATTCAAATAGTGATAATATTGTCTTCTTGAATATATCTTTTCTCTGACTTGTCTGTGATATTCTTCCTTTGTCTGTCATTTCTTCTTTATTTGAATAAATATAAGGTGGTATTTATAGTCCATACTTATTTTAAAACTATCTTAAATGCTTGAGATGCTAATGCAGCCCTATAAACTAGTATTCACAGTTAGTCACATTAGTTCTTATCTTAAGATCATCTGAAATAATATGTTAAGATGTTAATGCAGATGTCTGGCCAATATTCATACTATATCAAAGACTATCTTAAGTACAGTTTTAACATGTTATGAACCAATCAGAAGAGCCATGTGTATTAGCATGTTAAAATATTACTTAAGATGGTCTTAAAATAAGAATCAATTATACCAGCATAGGCTGTGTTCAGCAGACTCAATTGTTGAGTCATCTGAATGCAGCCATTAGATTGGTTTATGATATCTTAAGATTGAACTAAAGGTAGTCTCAAATATAAGAATGAATTATGAATACCAGTCAAATAGATTTGATTTTAAATATAGAGATTATAACTAATAAAATGATTTACACTGGATTATATTGAATGCTGCTGTATATAAAGTAAATGCAATGACATTTACTTTATACTCTTATTCAACAATGAAATAGTATATGTATATTCTGTTAAATAACTTTTGTACTTTTACAAATTGTAAGGATCTACAAATAATATGTGGAAAAATGTTGTGGTTGAATATTAATTAATTTTTTAATATTCTACAGCAAGCAGCTTATTATCCATCAATCGCTACGAGAGAACGTCATTTACAATCTACCAACTTGAATATTGGTCGTGGGATCGGAGTCAATTTGGTACAGAGTACTGGCTCTGCCGGTTTGAGCGAAGAGGAACAACAAGTGAGAATTGCGAAACGTATAGGACTGATACAGCATTTGCCGATGCGAGAGTATGATGGTGCTAAGAAGGGCGAGTGCGTGATATGCATGATGGAGCTGCAGGCGGGCGAAGAAGTGCGCTATTTACCCTGCATGCATACCTACCACGCGGTCTGCATTGACGACTGGTTGCTGCGCTCGCTGACATGTCCGTCATGTATGGAGCCAGTGGACGCGGCGCTAATTAGTTCATATCATCCGACTACTTAATGCAGGAGTGACGGGAATTTTCATCAGTTTAGCCGAACGGCAAATCGCGATTATCAGGCTAAACATGAAGCGCCACTGAAGTGGGAACGAGAAAAATAGAGAAAGTCGCTACTTTTGCTATAGAACGTATAAAGGCTTCTGGGTAGTAGAGAGATCACGTGTTAATGATCCGATTGTATTTCGCAGTTATACACGATATATACATGCGCAAGCGTGCTGTTTAATATAATCTCTACCACAAAGACACACCTTCTCTATAAATTCGTTTTTTTTTTTTTTTTTTAAAGATCATTTTCTATGAGAAGGAGAACGAGACTTGATTTTAATTAAATCCTAGTAAACACATCACGGTCCCGAAATCCTTTATCGTAGTGAGTTTTAATTGTTTGTATATTGATTTTTTAATTAAAAAAAAAAGATGAAGAGGCGGCTCGATGTAAAAGTGCAATAAAATGTTGAGTATAAGCCTCGTGTGCACCGATAGGTATAGTCGAAACAATAAGTATATATATGTATGCGTAGTAACGAGATAATAAGTACGACACGTGCGGAAATTATTATGTCGTTGTATATCTCGGGCGGCTTTGTATAACAATTCTCATGTAAGTTCTTGTGCGAATGTTTGATGAGCTGACGCAAATTGTGTTTTCCTTCTCTGCTCTTGCATAATTGTTTTTAATCGCCTCCTTGAATCCGAACATAACGTACCTATTATCAGATAAAATAAATTAGTGGATAATTTTAATTTTAAGCTTACGAGGTAGAATTTGTTTTAGTATGCAGCTTACACGTGCAGTAAACACGTGCAGAGATTGACGGTTTTCTTCTCGTCTAAAACTGTCGGGACTTACGCGGATGACAGTCTGTTATATTTTTGTGACAAAAGGAAGACTGTCTCTAATGGTACTCGCAATATTTTAATTTTTCTTGATTCCTTACGCATATGTCGTTACATAAATCGCTTGAATCGCTTCTGCCGCGACGAACACATTGAACATTTTTCATTTAGATAACGTGTACAGAGAGAATGTTTCATTGTATGCTACGAACGATTAGCGGTTTATTATATCTACAGATAGTACGGGAACATGTATAGCAACGAATAAAAAAGCAAACAAAACAGTAAATTAAGAAGAAAGAAAAAGAGAAAATAAAACGCGATAAATGATCCACACTGTTGAACTACACGCTAAATAATGGGCTACGTAACTTAGATTTTGTTGTTAATTTAGTGAAGCTTGTTGAACTAACTCTTGCTGCAGTTATAGTAAAGCAGTGGACATTTACGTTCTGTTAAAAACTTTACGGAAGTATGTACAGTCTCGCGTAGTTTCGTACGTCGATGTATAATATGCGATAAATAGTTTTACTTGAAGCAAAGTAACATTTCGAAGGGAGAAAAAGAGGGAAAGAATGCAATTAAATGTTTAATTTATGAAAAGAGGGGGAAAAACTTAACATACAATACCGCTAAGTTTTCATTTTAAATGGAAAAATGATGCTGTGAAATAGTGATTTATTGACGAAGTACAGAGGTATATAAATAATGATTTAATACACAAATATAAATATTTAGTAAGAAATTTTTTGTGTTTCTGGAAACTGTCCATCTCGACACAAAATTCCTCGATCGCGCTCTGATCGAATGTTTAAATTAAAGCTATATTTGCAAATTCTAAATAGAGAGTAGCGTAAATTTTATTTAAAAAAATAAGCCAAGGAAGGCTAATGTTATAAACTTAATGCTATATATAGATCTTTCTAAAATAAAAAAAAAAGAGAAATAAAAAGGAGATCCGGACGGTTTGTCCCGGTGAGATAAGCGCGTTACATCGCTCTAATCAATGTATCGAACATTTGCGCGATTAACCTTGTGTTATAACGATATTTAAGAATTTCATCTTCTTTCATTCAGTTTTTAATTATTTTGATGAATTTCTTGATGTTAATACTGGTTTTTTATTTTCATAGAATCCCTAGAACATGAAGTGTTAAAAAAAAATACAACTACAAATTTGTATTTGTGTAATTAGTATAATTATTATAATTAAAATAGTCTAAAGTTGTACTTAACAAAAAATGTGTTTTCTACTACATCTATTATCAGTATCAAAACGATAATTTAGATATTTCTTTAGGACATTTTAAAGTATTTTTCAGAAGATTTTGTTTAAGATTTATTTTAAGATTTTTCCAATATTTTTTCGTCGTTTTTTTTATAAATTAATTTTTTTTTAAATATGGAAAAATCGATGTTTTACTGTAAATCCAAATAAATAATTTGAATATCTTTTATGACGTTCTAGGGATTTTTTGGATCACTGAGTCCGAGGTCAAATTCCCAAATTTTAAAATCCAAAATAGAAGAATCGATATAATAAATCAAGAACGAAGAAAATATTATTTTGAAATTTAGTTTCTAGAGATATTTTGGTCGTTGTATCTGAATCTGAGGTTATTATTAAAATCTTTTTTTATTATAAATATTTATTTTTATAAATAATATAATATTAAACATTTTACTAAAAATTACAATTATTGGCCGCGATATCGGCCATTTTTAATTTTAAAATTCTGACTTCTGATTCGTACTCAGTAAATAACCCCTGAAAGATCCCCGGATACAAAATTAAAAAAAAAACCGGTTATGACACAAAGAGTTAATCGTGGGACATCACGACAATCTGCCGGGCTACGCATTATAATCGTAAGTTTCGATAATGGCAATTGTATTTGACTTGCGTTTAGGAAAGATGATAATAAATATTTGATTGAAAAAAAGATATCTTCCAGCTGCAATCGAATCTGATATTTCCGCAAAAATATGAAGTCTACATTGCTGTAAAATTAAGATAACAATTCTAGCAAAACCGTAATCACAGGGGGATTGAATTAAACGACACCACAATTATAAAAGTAAAAATGTGAGAATTTTAGTGTATTACATTACTTACAGAAGGAAATCTTATATTGAATACGTAGCGTTGTTAATGTCACTATTTACAGTTACGTTTTATCAGAAATCTCGAAACAACTGCGAATAACTGTCGTGTTTTTTTTTCTTCCACTTAAATTTTAAATATTAAAGAGATTTAATTTTTCATGCGTAATAGAGTACGAATAATACAAAATTCTGCTAATCAAAAGTATTCTCCATAACATTGACATTTGCAAATTATATTTTACATTATTTCTCTTTGTTCTTAAATTAAGAATCTGAGACTACAAAATGTCAATTTTGATTTAAACTGTACGAGACCAGATCTGATGACATAATTTTCTATGTGTTACATCTTTTCTACTTGCTGCATTGTAATTTATGCGAGACTAATATAATAAGAATTTTCTCCTTTAGTTTCCTTCAGAATTATTGGAAGATTATGTAACTTCGTCCAACAAAATTTGGTACAAAGTCGGCTCTGATGCTTGTGAGATATGTACAGATTTCTCAGGTATTTTATCAAAATACAATAAAGTTACATTTACAGGTGTGACTGGAAATTGTACAAATAGCTCTCGAAGTATACATATAAATATTACACTAGTGGTATACATCAATATGTATGTTTTCAATGGTGTCAGAAACATAATTCATTAGCACCATCCCTTATAGAAATTTAGTACTGGAAAATAGATTGATTACTTTCTCACTATCGTGAGAATTAAAAATATTCCTAGTCAGGGAAGCAAAATAACAATTTATTTACAAATTATTGGCAAGTTCAATCAAAATATTGCAAATTGACTCTTAAGCCTATATTTTGCTGATAATTTATTAATGTAATAGCAAGATTTAATCAGCAAGAATCGAGCAAAGCTTTGGTCAGTCTTGATTGATTCTTGCAGTCTTGATTGAATTTGCTATCAGATTGTCAACAAGTTTTGCACGATTTTGCCAACAATTTATTCTCAGTGGATTTTATTTTCTCAGCGGATTTTATGATATATCTGCCACCAATTTGCTAATATCAATATAATATATTGAATATAACAGAATTTGCATCAAATTTAGTATTATCAACAAAATTTGTAGCATTTGACAAAATTTGTTTCAAGAGACTTGGCTGACTGGAACTGTTTAGTGCTTTTAAAATAAGTAACTTCTAACATTAAATTGTCCAGTATTAGATTTCTATAAGACTCACAAACGAAGTTTCATTTTGAGACTTAATCAACGCGAATTTTGTTCTTTTTTTTGTACTCCGACTTGATCGCAGTTGAATAACTCTCAACACTCCGCTAATTCGTAAATAGACGGAAATTCTTCCATCTTGCAATTCCAGCTATATTGAAAAATTTCGCTAAAGACTAATAAATAAGAAACGCATTCGTCTTCCTGAGTTTTTTGAGCATTAAAGACATCTGTCCTCGACATCGATACTCGAAAAACTCAAAAAGACGAATCGGCGAGTCAGTCCGGCCGTTTCGCGTTTATGGGACGGTAATGCGGCAATCTGTACACTACACATGATATTTTACAGATGGCAAAATCTAGTGTGAACGGAACTGTATGAATGGAAATACATAGCTCTCCGAACCTAGATAGATATTCCAAGCTAAGATCGGAGAATACTTCTTTCTGTTCATACAATGTACACACTCAGTCGACTTGGTGACGAATCTCTCCAATATCTCTTTTATGTTACATGAGATTGTTAACCATTCTCCACGTTACCTTCGTAAAAAGATTCGCATTTCTCGAGTAGACGAAGAACCGGAATAATATTATAAGGGAATAGATTCTTGGATACCAGCCGATCAATGGATAATCGTAGTCTTATCAGTACAGTCATGGTGTTGTCTAGCTCACGGCCGCAACACCTGACGAACTCAATCCAATTACGTTTAATGTACTTGAGAAATCGCAAAAGATACAGCAGAAAGCAAGTCTCATTACTGACAAGCAGATCCAGCAGAACGCCCGGGTCGTGCGACACAGCGTGGATGAATTGCACAAAGGTTAACGTAGGACTGAGCATCTGGCCCAGATCATTCTGTGGTGGACCGCGATAGAATAAGCCCACGGCAACATCTAGACAGCAGACCATACCCTCTATGAGGAAATCATCCTGATCATGAAACATCTGGACGACCCATTGCGACAGCGGCATCTCCGGATGGAAGGGCATCAATGCCTTTACACACTGATCCAGCTGACGTAGTACCTCGCGAATACTCCTCTCAATCACTGCCATGTCTTCATCGAGATCTTCGACTTCAGAACCGAGGGACGAGTCACTGGAGTCGCTGCGTGTCTCCCTTACTGTCACGGCGACGCTTTTCAGCACTAACAGCACCATTTTCTGCAGCAGAGGACGATCACCCTCGCTGGTGCCACCGCCAAACCTGCCAGAACCGTGACGGTACGGCAACGCGTCGAGCAGACGCCAATCCTTGACGGCGCGCACGATCAGGTGCGCTAGAGAGCACGGCTCATCTGGTAGTACGTCTTGTAGTGCTAGAGTACTACCATAGCACAGTACCTCGTTGAAGAGTCTAAGCAAATGTCGCCAAATTACGCCTGGCACATTAGCATTTAATAACAGTACGAGATTATTCAGCTGCGAATAAAACGTCTTGGTGTCGATGACAGAAAGATTGGCTTTGACCGAAATAATGGTCTCCCACAAATGTAGGAATGTGATGACAACAGACGCGTGTTGCGGCGTGTACGCCCCAAGAATGTCATTGAACTTGGACACAAGAATGGTCCACTTAGACTCGAGCGCTTTCACGCACATTGCTTTGATCGTCGTACTGTCAAAGTCGGTGATGACGAAGGTATTGCAACCGGGTGGCGGCACGTATGTGTCTCCATCCTCTGGATGTATACTACAGTCTTTATGTTCAACCACTCTCTTGACCACATCCAGGGTGAACAGCATCTGGTTGGGCGAGTGCGTGTTAACTAGGGACTGCGTGAGTTTCTCCAACCAGGTGGTCTCCACATTGTCTCTCGTGACGATAAAGAACGATGCGATCACGCGACTTGCTGCGTACGACACGAATTTATTGGTCGTGTAGGACAGGTCGATAATCTGATCGACGATGCCATGCTCGTTCCGCGCCACTGCGTCGCAAACATCCGCCACTCGTTTGCACATAACGTTCTTCGCGTTCTGCTTGATGGCTAGCTCGAACAACAGCTGCAGGGCACTAAGATACTCCAGGATCTGAACCGTATCCCAATCAGACAGAACAGCATAACGGATGCTACCATCAGTATCCTCCACTGTGAAGCTGGTGAATGGCTTACGCAAACTGCTCTCCGGCATATTGCATAAGCATCGAGCAAGCAAGTTTCTCTGCAGCTCCTCGATATCGGCAAGCAAGTTTTTGCTACCTACGCTAATCTCAATGCGCTGCTTTTTCTTAACTGGTTCCTCCATTACGTTGACTGGAGGACAATAGCGACAGGGTGCACCATCAACTCTCGTCAAGCTAGTTCTTTTATGCAAGTGATGCCGCAAAGAGAGAAGCATCCAAGTACCAAGTCGATCGTATTCTGTGTCAGTCCATAGTAGTTAGCCATTGTAGTCAGCTGTTAAGTAGACCCACCAAGAATACCTGTTGCAAATTAAATTTATTACTTCAACTCTTATATCAAGATTTGGTTTATAATGACTAATTCATCAAAAAAAAGTAGCTTTGCAATTGTTATAAGATTTTTCAATATGATTGGTTTATATATTTAGAGCCAGTGAGAAAATAAGGCCAATCATATTAAAAAATTTTGCAACAGTTGCAAAGCTGTTTTTCTACTGAATGCAGCCAATTTCTTTAGCTTACATGTGCCAAAATGGGATTTGGTTTACAGTTTCTCTTATATTCATAACCTCATATATCCATAATATGGATTCCATATACTTACAATTGATGACTAATTAAAATCCACTGGTTAAGACTGTTCCAAAATCCATTGCCAGTGCTGAGTCTATAGTTTATATTACATGCATTATAGATTTCTACTACTGGCAATGAGTTTTGAAACATAGCCTAAATATTGTTATCAATTCTAAACCTAAACAAACATTTTTCATTTTTCATGGAACTTTTGTGAAAAAAGTCATACAAATGCTTGCATAAAGTTGACATTCTGAAGAGAAAAATGAAATAATTAAGATTTATTACCTGCATTACAGTAAACCAAATGATTATACACTTTGGCACTTTAATTCCTTCAAATTCCTTCAAACATTTTTTATTTCTTTTTCATGCAATTATTCTGCTTTATTGTCCTGTGAGTTTGAAAATTTATTTCTTTGTACAAACGCAAAGTCACCTTGGATACAGCAACACGGCAGAAGCGCGGTAGACGATGACTTATGTGTAACACCAGAAGTCAGTAGGCAACAGGCCAACTTACACCATTATAAATTCTCACCAAGCTATCTTCGCTGAGAAGGGACTGCTTCCTGGCTCTTAAAAGACGTTGCGAACGGCAGCTCAATATCCTTCGGCAACTTGCTCGATGACGCTAAACTCCTCCGATTCTTCAAGATCCAGGAATTCGCTCGTTCCAAGATAAGAGAGGAGTCTTCAATGGCAGATCGCGCGCGCAACGGGACGAACGTAACACCGGGTCGACGACGCCGATGTTTCGCTGTCGGCGGGCCGAGATGTTGACGAGGCGTTGAGCACACCCCCGAGGGGGTTCCGATTACGCACGGGGATCCGCAGCGTCGCGTCGCTTCGCGTTCCCGTTCTCGTCTCCCCGTCCCTGTCCCCGTCCCCGTCGCGCGTCGCGTTGGACACGGGGTTGATGATCCCCGTTCCGAGACGCGACGTACGTTACACGGGGTACGCGATCAAATGCAGGGTCCCCACGAATCGGTGGCGAACGCACGCCACGGGATCCCTCGCGGACTAGGAAGTGACACCCACGGAGCACACAGCGCTCGCACGGCACAGCGGCCACACTCGCTCTGTTGCCACGTATACGTTGTGCTACCGACGGCGACGGCGGCGAGAAATGACACGGGGACTCGCGTGATCGACAAACGGTCGAAGGGTATACGATGGTCGATGGCAGGAACACGTACCGTGTCCAGTGTCAGGCGGCGAGACGTCGTAGCCGCGGCCGCGTCGCACGTACGTATTCCGGTCCGTTGGCGTGCCTCTACGGCCGGGCATCGTGCGGAGCCGCGTAACACGGTAGCAGTCAGTCGTGCATTCCATAACGTACTGAGGGGGCGGTACGCGGTGCTACCGCGCGGCCAATTGCCGGCGGACGCGCACGCCGTTGTGTATGACGATCCGCGGGCGCGAAATACGCCGTTTATCGCTGATTAAAGTCGCCCGTAACGAAATCCCATGCGATGTGCGATAAATAAGCGTGCGATCATCGGCAACTCAGCAACGATCGGAGCGCCCCCGCCCGGCCGTCCAACGCCAGCGCCGTGGCGGTCGATTTGAATCAGTTCGGCCGTCGATAAAGATTGCGTCGTTTTTCGATAGAAAAAGAAAATCTATTTTCTATAAAATAGAAATACACTTTTAAAACTTAAAATAAAATATGTTTGATATTTGGTTAAAGCGAGAAAGGAAGTTTTAGTGCAGTCTACACTGAGAAAAATGTACTAAATTTTAACAAATATTTGTTTGAATTGTATTAATTTAATATTTACGTATGGTAAATAAATATTTACTAGTCGTTGAATTAAATTAATTTAAATCAAATATTAATATTATTTCAATTAATTTGAATCAAATATTATTCAAACAAACGTTTACTAAAATTTACTATATTTTCTTTCAATGTAGTGCAAGAAAGAATAAGCTTAATAATGTGGAAAGTTTCATGTAAAAAGGTATAAATTATTTTTGTGCAATTGTATTGTCAGTCACAAATATTTATATAGCTCGTGTGTTCAAATTATATTTAATATTTAAATATTTTAAATCTTTAAGGAAGAATGAATTTGAAAGCGTTGATTGTAAATCAACCAATTTTCCTCAGATATCACGAATTTTAAACACGACGGACATTTTATTTTTGTGGACATGAACGTTCCTCGCATGCGCGCGCATCCCGGAAGTGGAAGTAACGCGCGTTTTCCTCACACATTCGTCCTTACCATCCCTTCCTCTCACTCATCCGGCCTGGCGTCATCATCCGGTCGAATTGACTCGAAATCACTCGAAGCTCGAAGCGAAATCACTCGAAGCTTTGCTCGAACTGGCTCGAAGCAGTCGGATGTCGGATCGGAGCAGTTGAAACGGAAAATGGCGTCCTCGAAAAGCCAACGGTGGATGGTAGACTCGGGCATTCTGCGTAAAAAGAATAGCGACGAGGAACCGCAGGAGCTGTTGGTGTTTGGATATAGCTGCAAATTATTTCGCGATGATGACAAGGCGAAAATGATTGATCAGGGAAAGCATTTGATACCATGGATGGGCGATAACACGTTGAGGATAGACAGGTCCGTTTCTCTAACCTAGACAAATTTCTCATCTAGGATATTTGTTCTCATGCCATAAATGACCACGCACCGTTACGTTTCCCCGACAACGAAACGTAACGAAAAAAGTAACGACTGACTTCGACCACAAAAAAACCGATCACCAAATTCGAAAACAAAAATAAATCAAAACCAAGTACTGCATTTAGAAGCGAAAAAGCGAGGTCCCCCCTTCTCATCGTTAATCTCTGGATAAGCAAACTGGAGACTGTTTAAGGCTTCCGCAGGTGTTCTCTCGGCTGTGAAAACGCGCAGTGTGGCAGCGCGATTTACGCGCTCTGCACGGGTGCTGTGGTGAGACGTGACGCTTATGGCTGGCCGCCTGTGCAGCAGCAAGGTGAGACACGGCGTTGAGAGACAAATGGGCAAAGGCTGACGGTTGTAGGTATTTATACGACCGTTCAGCACGGTATGTATTACATTAGATTCGGGCTTTGCCTCGGGAGACGCGCACCAGGACATTGTTATTTATATTCACAAGCTTACAGTTATGGATTTCTTTCGACAATCTCTATAATACATGCACATGCGTGTATGATCAGTTGCGTTCCACTTTCTGCTCACAACGCTCGTGAATATTATTTGTTTTTGTTTAACAATTGATAAATAACAAGGATGAAATGATTCCATGAGCGTTGAGAGCGTCGAGTGGAATGCATCCTAATTTGCATCAGCAATAGACTTGAGTCCATGTTTCGTTATATCGATCTTAAATATATATATGTAACAAGCTGAATAGATCTCTACATTCGAGTATCTGTATGCTAAATTTAAAAATAAATGTAATTGAATGTAACACTGTAATTTAGAAATGATATAATTGTGTTTCTTGAAATAGAATTATATATATATATATATATATATATATATATATATATATATATATATATAAAATATTTGTCCACATTATTGTAGTATGACATTATTGTAGTTGATATTTCGAAAAAACAGAGGTAGAAACGTTACTCGAGGCATCCTTTATAGCTTTGTTCTATTTCAGAAAAATCGCTTTGATGGGACTTACTTCTTGACTTAACATTTCCAGATGCTGTGACCAACTTGTATATGAAAACTATTAAAACGATATCATCTTCTTCCTCTAACAGATGTATTGTATGTGTATAGGTACGATGGACGAGGGGCGCTGGCTGACTTACGGATTCACGAGCCACCACCAGGTGGTTTTGATCAACGGACAATACTTACCGAGGAAGAACTGAAAGTAGAGCAACTCTGTGACGAGGAGCGGTATCGATCCATCTACAACAATGATGCAGAGGAATCCATGTATCATGGTAACGTATTTCTTTTATTTCAAGAGCATTTTGATTATATTTCTTATTAACTTTCTTTCTTCTTAGACGTTACAAAAATTTAATCACAAATTTGTATTACAGAAGAGGAGATAAAAAGGTTGCATCAAGCACTGGATTCCGAATCTTCGTACAATCAAGTAGGATATAATTATAATGAAGATGAAAATGGTCATAAAGCCTCTGGTGAGGATTCTCAGAGTTCGAAACAATCGGAGGGCTCGCAAGAGGAAGATCAGGTATTCGTGCCGCCGCCTGAATTGGAAATTCCTGAGGGAATGATCCTAGTAAGATATGGTTTTGCATTTATTTTCTTATATTCATGAGTTAGTATTAGATAATATAATTATATAATATGTTGACTTTGTGAATGTTTAGCCGGAAACACAGAAACTGAATGCCATTATAATGAAAACTGCGCTGTTTATAAGTCAACACGGAAGCCAATTGGAAATCCTCATTAAGACGAAACAGGCAAACAATCCTCAATTCGCGTTCCTATCGATAGACGAGCCGCTTCATCAATATTACAAATATGTCCTCGATGCTATCAAGAGTGGAAAATATAATCCTGAAAAACAACCTGAGAAAGAAGAATCCGGTATGCATATCATTTTCTATAACAAGCAATGTCTTATAGTAATTATATTGAAGTTGAGTTGAAGTAATTGAAGCAACATAAAGCAGGATTTGATTACCCACACCTACTTTGATTCTACTTAATTTTTTCTTACCGTAAGTATTGCCATAAATTTTTGTTAATACTCTATAATTGGTAACCTATGCGTAATCCGTTTTGATGATCTTGAGATGTGCGTGAGTCTTATTGTTATCCTTTCTTTCAAGAACCAGAGGAAGAATCTGACCAAGATGACGAATCGTATCTGCATCCAAGTCTCGCATCATCACTTACCAAGATCGAAGCGGTACGTTTTGCACGGTATACATGTTACTTTGCACGTTGTACATTAATCTGTTCTTAAAAATGCATAAGCGGTTTCTATGCTCTCATGCAGAAGAATTTTAGTTCCGGGTAGTTCAAAATATGAAGATCCCTAGCTGGACCACATTATTTTTAAGAATGGCAATCTTAAAATTCGCACAGATCACAGTAGGATGAAAATTATTAATACTCTGCAACACTAATTTATGTGTCAAATATTTCTGCTTCCAGGACTGATTCTGGTATGCATTGGACCTATTCTCGTACATTTTTATTCATTATTGCACTATTTAAAATTAAAAATTTTATCCTTTTCCGTGCGCATTCAAGAGTTGTATAGATGGTAGTCTAAAAAATCCAGCAAATACGTTTATTATTTTATCATTTTATCACTTGTCAATAGAGAAATAATGAAGTGAACAATTTAAATATAATTAATATAAGGAGCCTATTCTATGATTGTAGCGTTCAGTTGTTAAGAATTACAGAATAGGCTTCTTTGCAAGTATGTAACACTCATTATTATTATTAAAATTGTTTACTATTTACAAATATTTACAAATATTACAATTTATTGTATATTAAAAAAATATGCTTTTCGAAACAATTTTTTCATATCTTTTTAAATTATCTAAAGTTTATATTCATAAATATAATGTAGATATATAATAAATTCATTATATTTCCAGTTGTACTTTACTGGATACCATAAAGGATATATAAATAAATTTAAAATAGATTAAATATGTACAGAACTACTATAAGAAAATTCTTTTCACTTATAGGCACCTAGTATACCGAGCATACAGTATAAACCATCAGCGGATTGCGCATATTCCATGCTTGTAAACAAGATCACAGGGAAACCACCACCATCCAAAACACCACAAGGATTAGATGCGACGATGCAGTCAATGTCATCTACAGGATACTATCATACGATGCCACCACAGGTACAATTCCAACATGTTAATAGTAGAATACATCAAAGTTTGCATGAACATTTTAATATTATTTTTTCATTACATTATCACTTCTTTTTTTCCAGGGTTATTCTTATCCCACGCCCATGCAGTACTCACATGGTCCAGTTATATATGGGTCAAACGGACAAATGCAATCGCCTTCACAACTTTCCATGCCAATTATGCCGAACGACACGGTCACGTCGCAAACCTCATCGCCTAAAGAAACACCCACGCCGTTAGTACCATATGGGATACCTGCGCAAAAACCATTAAGCCGACCGTCCTTTATTGTACCACCAGCAGATGTTCAGATCATCATAGACAAGATGGCGAGTTATGTGGCAAAGAATGGGCGCGATTTTGAAATGATCGTGAAGAACAAAGGAGATCCTCGATTCAATTTCTTGGAACTATCCCATCAGTACCATGGTTACTACGCGCACAAACTGACTGTGTATGAGGGTGCGATAAATCCGAAAGTGTTGACGGAGGAACAATTATTGCAGAAACAGGAACCACAGGAGGAGAAGCAGAAAAAACTGGAGGAACTGCAGAAGAAGCAACAGCGAATGGAGGAAGTTCAGAAGAGAGTAAAAATGATACAAGCAAAGAAAAAGAATGGAGACCCGAAAATGAAACAGAGCACAGGATCTGCGAAACAGATTACTACTGTATCGTTCTCCATCAAAAAGCCGAAAGATGGGGAGAGCACGGTGATCGAGAAAAGGAATGCGTTACCATTGGAGGAGAGCGATGAAGAGATGGAGAGCGACAAAAAGGATATTAACTCTAAGCCCGATTCGCCTGAAGATAGTACTGCCGATGCCAGTTTTTCGATTGCTATTGGAGACAAAGATCTACCGAAATTAGAGAAGAAACTGAAAAGCGATGACAAAGAATTGGTTGACTTGACAGATGATATTCTCGAGGATTGTCAGAAGGAGATCAGGCAGAAACAAGCACAAGAAGACAGGATCAAGGATAAGCTGGCAGCGGCCGCGCGAGATAAATTACTTTCTAAAGAACGACAGTTGCAACTCGAAAGAAAAAAGAGAGCTGCTATATTTCTCAGCAACATTCAGACACCAGCACTTAAGACCGGTTCTACTACGGTGAATCCGAATTTCCGAAAGGATGATTCGGACGAAGTACACTCCGTGCCATCGCCATCTCTAGAGGACAATAAAGACAGATCTTCACAAGATACCAAAATGTGCAGTAATTCCTTAATGGATCGATTGAAGAGCGCGGACCTAAGCGGCAAGAGGTCGCGACAACGTTCCAGGAGTCGGAGCGGAAGTCGCACGGACAGGCACAAATTACATAAGAAACACAAGAAAAAGAAAAGTTCTCATCGAAGGTAATTGAAGTTATTTAATTGTAACATTGAATGCAATATGAATAAAGCAATATAAAAGTTCAAATATTATTATATTTATTTAAAGAGATACAGGAAATAGATGAAATAATATGAACATCTAGGAGATATATATATACTATTTTTTTTATTATTATTATAAATATAAATTGGCCCATTAGTGCTTTTAATATACATTCTATCCTTGTTGAAATAAGATCACATAATGTTCAAAAAATTACCATTCGATTTTTAAATTCTATTAGTAGATCATTTTTCTCTCAATTGTTTATATAAATAATAAGGAAAGAAAATAAGGAAATTTGTTTCTCACTCTATTTTCCAAAATTATTCTCTATCTTTGAGAACTTCAATATCTTTCTTGATCAATACAATTGCCTAATTTAATCGTCGAATCATTTTATTTTCAAGAGCAGAAACAGATGAATGAGAAACAGATTTCCTCCTCCAATATCTTTTGGCAATTAGAAGATATTCTGCTAGAAGGATGATATAACATTGCATTGTAGCAGTTGCTACACTATTCGAGCATATGTCTTCCAATAAGGATAGAATCTGTAATAAAAATAAATGATAAAGCAACCTCTTATTTATAAAACAAGTCTATTTTCTGGATGTTATTTTGTTTATTCCCTTCATATATATACATTCATTGTAATTACATTATATTATTTATCTATACTTAAATATTACCTTTAATGTGAATTCTGTTGAAACTATTTATTGCTAAATTTATAGTCCCATTTGTAAGTTTTCTTTTTTTAAAACATCGCTTTTTAAAAACTGCACTATTATTAAATTCACATGAACGTTTCAGCAATTACGACAGTTCAAGTTCCTCTCGCTCGCACAGATCTAAGAAGAGCAAGAAGTCATCCTCGCGGCACAGATCACGCTCGCGCAGTCCCTCGCACAGACACCGACACAATTCACGACGGCGAGAAAGCAACACGAGCTATTCGGACTCCAGCTCGCCTTGATCGTATTTTTGCTTGATTTTTAAATAAGTTTATGTCAAACAATGTATATACGTACATCCATGTATATATATATATATATATATATATGTGTGTGTGTGTGTGTGTGTGTGTGTATATAATATATATATATACATATATA